>MDSW01146760.1_pt1 | contig 42099 bp, 38 predicted proteins | sample 811171 | NCBI WGS metagenome assembly MDSW01 (sample SAMN05326641, study PRJNA326480) | marine metagenome | isolation source: seawater | place: Atlantic Ocean: North West | collected 2012
GATGATAGACACCTAAAAGCAGTTTTAAAGGTAGTTGATTTAAGAGAAGAGTTTAAGGATGTTATAATCGATTTAGCCAAAGAAGCTACAATAACTGGAGAACCAATTGTCAGGTCAATGGAATACGTTTTTCCTCATAAAGGATTTGCTAAAATTTCAGATCAATATATGCTTGGAAATGAAATAATTGTTGCTCCATATTTAAAAAAAGGTCAGGGGATTAGAAAAGTTTTGCTTCCTGAGGGTAAATGGAAGTCAGACAATGAAAAAATTTATAAAGGAGGTAAAACAATTGAAATTAATGTACCTTTAGATAGACTGCCCCATTTCGTTAAAGTGAAATGATAAATTGATCGTAGATTGAAGAAAGTAGATGAATTATTTTTGATTTCGTTAAAAGAGGTATTTAATTCAGTTATAAATTCACCAAACAAATATGGTGAGGATCAGATCAGATCTATTTGTTCAAAAAAAACTCAAAAGGCATTTTCAAAGGTTAAATATGAAATAAGAGGAAGTGAAAATTTACCTAATAATCAAAGTTCAATATTTATTTATAATCATTTAGATAACCATCCAAACTATGTTGTTTCTGATCAATTTCAGATTACATTAGATAGTCATTTTATTAGCTCAATGATATTAGATAGGTATTATGGAAATCCTGGAATTAGGGTATCAAGATATTCTCTGATAAATGAAAAATCCCATAATAATTATTACAGTAAATTAAATCTGATTAGAGTTTATGCAAAAAATTTTGTTCCATTAGGCATAGATAAAAAAAAGGTAAAAAAAGAAAATAAAAGTTTTTACAAAAAGGCAAGGAAATATTTGGAAAAAGGAATCGGATTGGTAATAAGTCCTGAGGGAGTCTCAAATCCAACTCAAAAATCACCTAGTAGTTTTAAATCAGGATTTATAAAGCTTGCTTTTAAGATGAAAAAAATACCCCCTATAGTACCTATAGTTGTTGTAAATTTTGATAAACTCGCATCAGAATCTACATTTAAATGTGAAATAAAAAAACCTATTTATCTAGAGCATAAAAAAACAAAAAGTGATACCGAGGAAGAAATTTTTTCACTAAAAAAAAAGATAAATAAAAAATATAAATCATGGGTAAAAAATTTATTAAATGAGAGTAATGATTTTTCACATGAAATTCATAAGCTTAAATTAAAAGTTGAAAGATTAAAAAAAATTAATAATCCTGTAATATTTTATGGTAGTTCGACCATAAGGTTATGGAAATCAATAAAAAAAGATTTTCAAAAAAATAATACTATTAATTTAGGATTCGGAGGAGCTTACATAGATTCACTTTCAAAAAACTTCAACACACTTTTTAAATTTAAAAAACCAAAAATTATTGTAATTTACCTAGGTGGGAATGATCTTAATTTAGGAATAGGTGTGGATTTGATAACAAAAAAAATAATTGATTTTATTTTAAAAATTAATACGCAATATCCCGATTCCACGATTGCTTATATTTCTATCAAACCCTCATTAGAGAGAAAAGATAAACTAGACGAAATTATTTTGATAAACGACTCAATATTAAAATTTAGCAAAAATTTTAATAAATTAGTTTATATTGATATTTTTCATAAGTTACTTGAGAAGGGTCATGTAACTGAGAAATATTTACTTCAGGATGGCTTACATTTAAATTCAAAGGGATATGAAATCTTAGTAAGATCAGTGAAAAAAGCTTTAAATTTATAATCAATGATAATTTAAGATGAATAGAAAAAATTTTATTAAAAAATCAGCTTTATTGACTACCTCTGGATTTTTATTCCCGGGGTTTTCATCTTTATCAAAATCTAACGGTATCATAGGGTCTAATGATACGATCAATATAGCCACTATTGGACTGAATTCAATGGGATGGTGGGATACTAAATCTTTGTTGAGAGTTCCAAATGTAAATTTAATTGCAATATGTGACGTTGATAAAAGATTGATTGAAAAAAGAAAAGCTGAAATGGATGATCAAGGATTAAAAGTTAAGACTTTTACAGATTATCGAAAATTACTGGAGGAAAAAGATATTGATGCAGTTGTAATTGGAACTCCAGATCATTGGCATGCACTTATGATGATTCATGCCTCTGAGGCAGGAAAACATGTTTATTGTGAAAAACCATTAGGAAATTCTATCGGTGAATGCCGTATGATGGTTGATGCTCAAAATCGATATGGTAATGTTGTTCAAGTTGGACAATGGCAAAGAAGTCAAAAACATTTTCAAGATGCTGTTAACTATATTAAGGCTGGAGTTATTGGTCCAATCAGAACTGTAAAGACATGGTGTTATTTTGGATCTGTTAAACCTAATCCAATAGTTGCAAATAGCATACCTCCTAAAGAGCTAGATTATAAAAAATGGCTTGGTCCTGCCAAAACAAGACCCTTTAATTCAAGTCGTTTACATTTTAATTTTAGATGGTTTTGGGATTATGCTGGAGGATTAATGACTGATTGGGGTGTACACCTAATAGATTTTGCCCTTATTGGAATGCAAGACCACTTACCTAAAACCGTTGTAAGTCTGGGTGGTAAATTTGCATACCCTAATCTTGCTCAAGAAACCCCTGATACTCTAACAGCTTTGTATGAATTTGAAAAATTTAATTTAATTTGGGAATCTGCAATGGGAATTGACAACGGACCATACGGAAAACGACACGGAATCGCATTTATAGGAGATTATGCAACCCTGTTATTAAATAGAAATGGATGGGAAGTAATTGAGGAGAAGGGTAATGAAAAAAAAGTTGCAAAGCCCTTTGTAGAGGTCTCGGACAACGGTTTAGATAAGCACACTCAAAATTTTATAGATGCTATAAGATCCGATGACCCATCTAAAGTAAAGTGCACAATTAAAGAGGGTGAACATGTTGCAACTATAGCTCAGATGGGAAACATTTCTTATCGATCGGGTGATAAATTACAATGGGATTTTTCAAAAAATAAATTTTCGGATAATAAGATTAATTCTAAATATTATACGAGTGAATACCATAACGGATATCAGTTGAAGTTAACATAAACAATTTATGAAATATTTAATTCCTTTTTTTCTAATTTCTACTATTGTTTTTTCACAAGATAAAGTAGATCCAAAAGATCTAGAGGTTTGGGAACCAGAACCTAAAATAGTTGAACCATATAAATTAAACGGAGTACCTAGTGATGCAATCATCCTATTCGATGGTACTGATTTTTCTAAATGGAAAAGTGAAAGGATCGATCAAGAAGTTCTTTGGTCTTTAAATGAAGATAAAAGTATGACAATAAATCCAGGAACAGGTGGAATAGAAACTATCGAAGAGCATGGCTCAATTCAATTACACATTGAATGGAAATCTCCAACAAAAATCTTAGGTGATGGACAATATAGAGGAAACAGTGGTATTTTTTTTCAGCGACGTTATGAATTACAAATATTAGATAGTTATCAAAATCCAACTTACTTAAATGGTCAAGCAGGATCTATATATCTGCAGCATATTCCGCTTGTAAATGCTTCACTTCCTCCAGGAAAATGGCAAACATTTGATGTAGTCTTCAATGCTCCTGAATTAAATCAAGATGGAATTGTAAATAAAAAAGGAAATTTTACTATTTTTCACAATGGTGTTTTAATTCATAATGCTATTGAAATCTCTTCGGCAACTTATGATTTTGAAAAAGACACACCTTTTACTTTGTTATTGCAGGATCATGGTCGCGATGAGGGAAATTATATAAGCTTTAGAAACATATGGATGCGTAAACTTTAAAGCGTGTTCCAATCCAGTTTATTTAAAAGAGGTATTATCATTATCAAGGTTTAGCTCCTTAATCCAAATATTTCTGAACAGTACTTCATGCCCCTCAGACTGTAGTTTAAGTCCTCCAGGTTTTGGAGAAATTCCATATCCATCGTTGTTGCCTCCGTCCAATCCTGAATTAGGTCCGCCCCAAACTTTTTTTATTTCTACTCTATCATGAATAAGTTCGCCGTTAAAATATATTGTAACCTCAGGTTGTTTTGTCAAAATTTCATTTTTAAAACGAGCAGCTTTAAAATTTATGTCATATGAATTCCATTTTCCGAGACCATTATATATTGCATAAGGAGCAGATTTCTCGTTAATCACAGCTCCCATTCCATGTTTTGTTTTATCACCATCTTTAATTTGAATTTCGTAACGGTTTTGAAGATATACCCCACTATTTCCCCCTTTATTTTTAACTAGAAATTCAATATGAAGTCTAAAATCAGTAAATTTTTTCTTTGTTACAATATCCGCAGCACCATATTTTCCATTTCTTGCTTCATCATCATAAGTATTTAAAACCATACCTTTATCTACCGGATCCTTTTCAACCTTCCATTTAATTGGAAGTGAGGCGCTTAATCTTGGTCCGTTCCAGTAGGTCCATTTTTGATCAATTATTTCTCGGGTACCATCAAATAAAACTATTGCATCAAAGGGGGCTTTGAGTCCCAATCCAATAGTATTTGAATTATTATTTTGTAAATAACTTTTTTGTAGACTAAATAATAAGGTAAAAAATAGAATAATTCGCATTTTTTATTACTTTGATTACCAAAACAAATAAACTTTAAAATAATTAAATTATTTTTAATTTTAAATATAAATTACAAGCTTTTTTTTATCATGTTTAATAAATATATCATTTCAATTTTATCATTTTTTTTATTTCATTTTGCTCTTCAGGCTCAAAATATTGATGATATAAAAAAAGAAATTAAACAATCTATTGAAAGACAAAAAGTAAACCTTATTAAAACTAGTGATGCAATATGGGAATTTGCTGAAACATCATTGTTAGAATTTGAATCATCTAAAATTCTTATGGAGTATGCTCGTATAAATGGTTTTAAGGTTTCACCAGGAGTAGCTGGAATTGAAACTGCTTTTACAGCTTCCTATGGTCAAGGTAGACCCATAATAGGTATTTTAGGAGAATTTGATGCAAATGCAGGCATCTCACAAAAGCTCAAACCAACTAAAGAAGCAAGAATTCCCGGTGCTGCAGGTCACGGATGTGGACATAATTTGTTTGGAACAGCTAGCTTGGGTGCAGCGGTTGCGATAAAGGAGCAAATTGAAAAAGGTAATATCAAAGGCACTGTTGTATTTTACGGAACACCTGCTGAGGAAACAATTTTTGCAAAGGTTTGGATGGTAAGAGAGGGCTTGTTTGACGATTTAGATATATGTATGGACTGGCATCCTGGTGACAATATAGAATCAGGCACTCAAAGTTCAAAAGCGCTCGTTGACTTTAGGATAAAATTTTATGGAAATTCGTCTCATGCATCCTCTGATCCTTGGAATGGAAAAAGTGCTGTTGATGCAATGGAGCTCTATGCGAACGGATTAAACTACTATAGAGAACACATTAAGCCAACTTCACGTATACATTATCAGATAGAAAAAGCTGGAGATGTCGTAAACGTGGTACCAGATTTTGCACAGATATGGACTCGACTTCGTGAAAATGATAGAGCAAATGTTGATATCCTTTATGAAAGAGCTTTAAATATAGCAAGAGGAGCTGCATTAATGACAGATACGAATTATGAAATAAAATTAATCTCTGGTATATATGAAATTCAGGTAAATAGGACAGGAGCAAAAATTATGCAAGAAAATTTGAATTCATTAGGAGAAATTAAATATTCTGAAAGTGAGATAAAATATGCAAATACTATTCTAAGAGAAGCAGGCAAGCCTGAAAATGGTATTGATGGGAAAGTTTATCCTTTGAAAGTGACTTTACCTGCTCAGGGAGGTTCCACTGATGTTGGTGATGTAAGTCAAGTAGTTCCTGTAATAAGGATGTCAGCAACTACAGCTGCAAGTGGAGGTCCTTGGCATTCTTGGGCTGTTGTTGCGTGTACAGGAATGTCAATAGGGCATAAGGGTATGATATATGCATCTAAGGCTTTAGCAATGACAATGGCTGATTTGTATAAGTCACCGTTACTTGTAAAAAACGTAAAAAAAGATTTTTTAGAAAATAGAAAGTATGATAAATATGTTCCCAAAATATTACCAGGCCCTCCCACTTTAGATTAAACAAAAATAATTTTAGCTAAACTATAAAATTTTGAATTTTGATAAGAAAAATAATCTTATTCATCTTAGTTCTTTCAAATATAAAATGTGAGATAACGCACGCGGAAAAAGATTATAATAATTTTAAGTTCCTAGAGTATGATATTTTGCAAATGCAGGAAGGATATAATAAAAAAGACTTCAAAATAATTGATGTTGCTAATGCATATGTATCAAGAATAAATTCAATAGATTTCAGCGGACCAAAACTTAATTCAATAATTCAAATAAATCCCGACATTTTTGAAATTGCTAAAGAACTTGATAAAGAATTAGCAAGGGGAAATATAAGAGGTCCGTTACACGGAATACCGATTTTAATAAAAGACAATATTAATACTGGTGACAAAATGTTCACAACAGCTGGATCTTTAGCTCTAAAAAATTCTCAAGCAAAAACTGACAGTTATATTGTCCGTAAACTAAGAGAATCTGGAGCTTTAATTTTGGGCAAATCAAACTTAAGCGAATGGGCAAATTTTAGAGGACAAAATTCAAGTAGTGGATGGAGTGGCATAAACGGACAAACAAAAAATCCGTATGTATTATCAAGAAACCCTTGCGGGTCCAGTTCTGGATCTGGGGTTGCTGTGGCTGCTAATTTAACAATGTTGGCAATTGGAACAGAAACTAATGGATCTATTATTTGTCCATCAAACAATAATGGGATTGTTGGAATAAAACCCACCGTTGGTCTATTAAGTAGAGAAGGTATAATTCCTATTTCATATACTCAAGATACTCCCGGACCCATGTCAAGAAATTTAACCGATGCTGTTATTGCACTTGGCGTAATGACGGGTATTGATAAAAACGATCCTAAAACAAAACTAAGTGATGGAAAATACCTGAAAGATTATACAAAATTTTTAAAAATTGGTGGAGCGAAAGGAAAAAAGATTGGAGTTTATTCACTTCCTTTAAAAGATAAATCTAGAAGAAGAGGATATTCGCAAGAAGTTGATACTCTTTTTAATCGATCATTAAAAACACTTAAGTCACTTGGAGCTGAGTTAGTAGAATTGGATACGATTAATCATAGAGATCTTGGATTAAACTCATATAAAGTCATGTTATATGAATTTAAAGATGGAGTTAATAAATATTTAAAAACCCTCAGAGACAATGTAGTTGTAAATTCTCTGAGTGATGTTATTGAGTTTAATAAAAATGATTCTGTTGAGTTAAAGTTTTTTAATCAATATTATCTAGAACAAGCAAATCAAACCCAAGGAATTGATAGTCCTGAGTATAATAAATCTTTAGCTAATTTGAATGTTATGTCTAAAGATTTGGGCATTGATAGAGTAATGAAAAAATATGACTTGGATGCAATTGTATCTCCTAGTGGTGGACCAGCATGGAAAACTGACCCTATTTATGGAGATAATTATCATATTGGAAGTTCATCTCCTGCAGCTAGAGCCGGATATCCAAATGTAACAATTCCAATGGGTGATATTAATGGTTTGCCAGTTGGAATATCTTTTTTTGGAATGTCTTGGACAGAACCAGAATTGATAGAAATTGCATATGATTATGAACAAAAAACTAAAAAAAGAATAATCCCTAAATTTAGAAAAAATATAAAATGATAAAAAAAGTTAGAAGTATTTTGATCCTAGTTTTAATAGTATTGAATTCAAATTTTCTTATGTCTCAAAAAATGGAGAAGTTAGAATCAATCGCTGATGAATATACCATTAAATCTTTTCCAATGTTAAAGGAGCTTTTGAGTATTCCCAATGATGCAAGTAATTTGGATTGGATAGAAAAAAATGTTGTTTGGTGTGAAAAACAGTTTAAATCAAGAGGTTTTAGTTCAAGAAGGTTGCAAACCAAACGTGCCCCTTTATTATTAGTTGAAAAAAACTTTGTTCAAAATGGTAAGACAGTCTTAATATATCTTCAAATGGATGGTCAACCTGTAGATCCAAGTCGATGGAATCAAGAAGACCCCTACAAACCTGAATTAAAAAAACTTAATTCTGACAATAAATGGGAAAAAATTGATTGGGATAAAATCTATAACTATGATAAAGATTGGAGGGTTTTTGCAAGATCTGCAAGTGATGCAAAAGGACCTGTTTCAATGTTTTTAGCCTCCTTGGATGCAATGGAAAAATACAATTATAAATCAAATTTTAATATAAAAGTTATATTAGATTTTGAAGAAGAACTTGGGTCACCTAACCTTCCTGAATCCGTTTCAAATAATATTGATTTTTTACAAGCAGACATGTTGATAATTTTTGATGGACCTCTGCACAGACTAAACAAACCTACTTTGACTTTTGGAGCTAGAGGAATATCTACTGTTCAATTAACTACTTATGGACCACTTTACCCTCAGCATAGTGGTCACTATGGAAATTATGTGCCAAATCCAGCTCTTAGATTAGCGAAAATATTATCTTCAATGAAAGATGATAATGGTGTAGTAACAATACCAAATTTTTATGATGGAATTAATCTTACAGAGGAAATAAAAAAGATTTTGGCTGCTACACCTCATAACGAATCCGAGTTACAAGAATTACTTCAAATCGGTGAGTTTGATAAGGTTGGTGCCAATTATCAAGAATCAATTCAATATCCTTCTTTGAATATAAGAGGAATGCAATCAGGCTGGATAAATGAAGAAGTGAGAACCATTATACCATCATGGGCAAGGGCTGAACTTGATGTTCGATTGGTTATAGAATCAGACCCTGATAAATTATTAAGCTTGATAAAAAAACATATTGAAGATCAAGGATATTTAGTTTTGGATAGAGAACCTTCTAAAAAGGAAAGAATTGAAAATCCAAAAATTGTAACTTTCACTTCAAAAGTTTCTTATCAATCATTCAGAACAAATCTTGACGAAGAGGTCAGTGTTTGGCTCCAAAAAGCAATTGAGAGGGCATTTGAGATCAAGCCTATTTTAATAAGAATGAGTGGTGGTTCGATTCCAATTTCTCCATTTGTTAATGAACTAAATATTCCTGCGGTCACCGTTCCCACTGTAAATAGAGATAACAATCAACATAGTCCGAATGAAAATATTAGATTAGGTAATTATAAGGATGGAATAAAAACTATTCTTGCAGTATTAACTGAAAAACTTTAAAAAACCTTATTTGGGACTATATTTTTCAAAAGGATATTCCTCGGGATATACATATGGTCCAGTTGTTATAATAAGTGGATATTCTGATTTGGAGTCGAAAACAAACTCAAACATTTTAGCAGTATAACCAACCATACCATCACTAAATTTTGTCTTGTAATTTCCATTTAAATTATATTTAAAATTTGATTTTTTCCAAAGCCTACCTTTTTCCATTAATCTAAAATCCCTGCCCTTTTTGTTATTTGCGATCCATAAAGAAACCTCATATTTTTCATTTGAATTTATGTTTGCCTCAATAGAGTCATTGGTTATTTTCCAATTTAGTTCTGGTAATTTTTTATTGTTTATTATTCTTAGATAATATGCCATTAAGTTTTTGTCCAAGTATCTTCCTTTCATAGAATGGTTTGAGTTAGGAACATATCTCAGGAGTTTTTTATCGGGTAAATCATTATAATAATAGCTCCATGAGTCAGTTGAAAAAAACTGATCAGACCCTGCATTAACAATATATTTTGGCATAGTATATTTTTCTTTGAAGGAATACGGCTCAACATATTTCATTAAGACCTTAAATTCATCCTTAGACATCCAATTATGAATATCATAATCTACATATTCTTGAACTGCGTATGAGAATTCTCCATAACTTTTGTAATGATTTTCATATGACGGTAATAAGTTCAACATATCAATCACAATAGGAATAACAGAAATGACTCTATCATCTGCAGCAGCAGTAGTCCAAGCTGTCCAGCCTCTTTTTGAGGCACCTGAAATAACAAATTTATTTAGGTTAGTTTTATTTTTTAGAGAAATTTCTTGGACTAAATCCATAGCTCTTACAACTGCTCTGGTCATAGGAAATCTGGGTAACCATTCTATATCTTCTTTTTTAGCACCAAAACTTAAGAATTTATTCCAAGCATATGCAATTAGATCATCTTCCAAAAATTCATCTTGTTTTGATTCTAAAAAATTTATTGGCTGGAAAGGAATATTGCTAATATTTGCAATAATTGATTTTGAATCTACTGCAAATTTTGTTGAAATACTATCCAACCTGAAAAAATCTTCATCTTTAGTTCCACCGTCAATAAATAATAGTCCATTATCAGTATTTACTTCATTAGGAATTATTATATCAACATAATGCCACCATATGTTATCATCTACAAATTTTTTATTTAACCATTCTCCTGATATCATTTTAACATGATAACTTTTCCAACTCTCTGTTTTGAAAGAGTCAATTATTTGATAACTAAACTCGTTTTTTGTTTTATTAATGTACTCTTTCAACGGAATAATAGAATCAGTGTGACAAGAAAAAAAACTTAAGTTCAAAAAAAATTGAATCAACAAAATTTTAGAAGGGATATTGAATAATTTAAAGTTCATTTGTTTAGATTCTTATTATTTGTAAATGATTATAAAATAATCAAATTTTTAATCTGCAGTATAAGTAAGTTGAACACTGTCTATAATATTTACACTTTCAATCGCTGTTAAAAGAGTTGAATAGTCCATGGATAAGTCATCACTTAAGGGAAGTGAATTAGGAGTTTCGGATAAAGCATAAATATTCATGTAATAAATTGAAGTAGCACCATTTGGACTACATGGAGATGAATAAGAAATTTTAGTCCCATCTTTATTAGGTCCCATAAACCAGCTCCCATTATTTGCCTCTCCGTAGGCTATTTCAGAAATAGACGGATCTATTCCCCACAAGGTTAGATATGAGTTTATTTCGTCATCTTTTACAATTGCATGAATTGAGATTGCCAAACTTTTTGCTGTCTCAGGAACATTAGACCAGGAAATTGGTATTGATTTCTCTATACCATTTACTTTTTCTTCACACTTATAATCATCTAAAACCTCTCCATTTTTATCTATAGCAATACTTGATAGTGTAAAACTTGAATTTTCTGATACCGCAGAAAAGCCAGAACTTGAATTATCTTGGGAAGATTCTGTTGAATCATCGTTGTAGTTAACATAAGTTACGTCTATGCATGCATCTTCATTTTTATAGGTTTCAGTGTTGGTATTAGAATCATCGGAGATAGCACCATTATGCGGGAGATTAGTTGTCCCTCCGAATTCATCAACATAAGTAAAAGTGAAATTACAATTTTCATCCCAGTTATAATTAACATAATATTTTACTCCATCTACAGTATACTCAAAAGAAAATGCATTCGTATCAGTTTGACTAAAACCAGTTACACTTGCACCATTTACTGGTTTAAAGCCATCTGAAGGTCTAACTGGGTTTTGTGAGGGTTGAGGTTCAATACCGTCATCGAGCACCTCAACAACCCCCATTACATAGGGCATATAATAGGGAGAGTTTTCACTAGCATGGTATCTATAATTACCATTCTCATCGTATCTTCCAAAGGCAATATCCAAATCATTATCTGTAAATCCATAAATTGGATATCCATCTAGTGCATATCCAAGTGGCTGATCGGTTCCAACTAAATCTTCTAAATGAGTAGGGATCAGATGATAATGATAATCGTCACCTCGTCCAAAATGTCCCCCCCAATTATCAAGCTCCCCTTTTTCATATGAGTTTTCTCCTCGGTTATTCAGGACATTAAAAATTGGAATACCGTTAATTGCAATGGCTATCGCTCCCCTGAATAAATTAACGGATGTATCGATTGGATTGTCTGACATAACAGGATTTAAGGGTATTCTCCAACTATTATCCCCAGTATAATTTTGCGGTACTGGAACCTGTTCTTGCCATGAAGTAATTCCAATCCCCATTTGATGGTTAGGCCATGAATAAGAATTAATATAGAAATAACTGTCATCACTAGTTATTGAGACATCAGTAAATGCTGAAAAATAACTGGTAATTGTCTCAATTGATATTTCAGTAGAATTTGAAGAATTATCAGAAGAGGTGGTTGAAGAAGAACTTGAAGAATTATCAGAGGAAGTTGTTGAGGAAGAGCTTGAAGTATTGACTGAATTATCCGATACTTGGTTTGGGGATAAAGGATTAGAATCATCATCACTTGAACATGCTATAAGTACAAGAAGCAATAATGAGGTTAAACCAACAATAACTGAAAATTTCTTATATTTCAAAAAAATAAAAAATACCAACAAGGAACTTAGAGATACTAAAAATAAAAATAATATAAACCACCCTTTTGCTTTTGTTATTTTTAGTAGTGATGTTTTTTTTGAGTTAAATAATTCTTTGTTTGTTTTATTTAGTTCAAATGCACTTGATGACTTGTTTAATATCAACATCTGATCACTGCATATGAAAGACTCTAATGGATATTTAACAGTAGTTTTGTTGGTAGTATTTAAAGTTATATTTCCATTATCAAGAGAAACATATTCACCTTCAATAAATTCATTTGAATTTTGGAAGTACCATCTCTTTGAATTATGTTCATGGCCTCCAGGATGAGATAAGGCATTATGAGAGCTCAATATAAAAGTTATTGACAGAAGGATTTTGAAATAAATTTTGTTAGAGAAACTCATAAGATTATTATATTTATTTCAATAAATATATAAATTGTAGGTTAATTATAATCCTAAATTAATTTTAATGTGAAAAAAGATAATGCAATCCAGATAGCCACTTCAAATCTTAGATATGGTATTGGAATAACAAAAGAGGTTGGAATGGACTTTAAGGATATGGGCGTCAAAAAAGTTTTAGTAATTACAGATGAAAATCTAAAAAATTTAAGTCCAGTAAAGGTTGCAATTATTTCTTTGAAAAAAGAGGGAATTGATTTTGAAGTTTTCTCTGAGGTAAGAGTAGAGCCAAATGATATTTCATTTTTAAAAGCAATAAATTTTGCAAAAGAAGGAAAATTTGATGCCTTTCTGGCTGTCGGTGGAGGATCTACAATTGATACTGCAAAGGTAGCTAACTTATATTCAACGTATCCAACAGATTTGATGACTTACGTTAATGCACCTATTGGTAAAGGACTACCCGTCCCAGGACCTGTAAAACCCTTAATAGCTGTTCCTACAACTGCAGGAACTGGTAGCGAAACAACCGGGGTTTCAATTTTTGATATAAGTGATATGCATATTAAAACCGGAATAGCAAGTAGGTTCTTAAAGCCAACACTTGCTATTGTTGATCCTGAAAACACTAAGGACATGCCACCTGTTATTGTTGCTTCATCCGGGTTAGATGTATTATGCCATGCATTAGAGTCCTATACGGCAATTGATTTTAATCAGAGACCATACCCTGAGCGACCTATTTTAAGACCGGCGTATCAAGGAAATAATCCAATAAGTGATATTTGGTCACTGAAAGCAATTGATCTTGTTTCTAAAAATATTATTCGTGTTTTTAATAATCCAGATGATTTAGAGGCTAGATCAAATATGATTTTAGCTTCAAGTATGGCAGGAATTGGATTTGGAAATGCTGGAGTTCATTTATGTCATGGAATGTCATATCCAGTCTCTGGAATGGTTAAAGATTTTATTCCCGAAGGTCTAGATTCAAATCATCCTATTATTCCTCATGGAATATCCGTTATTCTGAATGCACCAGCAGTTTTTAGATTTACCGGGTCAGCTTGTCCTGAAAGACATTTACACGCTGCTAAAATAATGGGAGCAAACACAGAGAATATTGAAGATTTAAAAAGTCAAGCGGGACAATTACTTTCAGATGAAATAATTAAAATAATGAAGCAGTTAAATGTACCAAACGGACTTTCTGCGATTGGTTTTAATTCTAATGATATCAATTCCCTAGTTGAAGGAACTTTACCTCAACATAGAGTAACGAAATTATCTCCTCGTCCTGCTGATGCCTATGACTTGGAGAATTTATTTAATGATTCTATGGAGATATGGTAAAATATTTAAAAAAATCATTGATCATAATTTCTATTTTTTCATGTTCACCGAATATTGAAAAAGAATCTAATGACTGGGAAATATTGTTTAATGGTATAAATCTAGATGGTTGGACAATAAAGTTTGCTAATCAAGAATTAAATTATAATTACAAAAACACTTTTCAAATAGAGGACTCAATGATAAGAATAATCTATGATGAATATGAAAAATTTGAAAATGCATATGCGCACATATATTATAAAAAACCTTATTCCTATTATAAACTTCGATTTGAATATCGTTTTTTAGGAGACCAAGTTGAGGGTGGTGCTGGCTGGAATAACAGAAACAGTGGAGTTATGTTACACTCTCAATCTCCCGAAAGTAATGATTTCGGTCAATATTTTCCAATTTCAATTGAAATTCAATTGTTAGGAGGTTTGGGAGAGGGAAAAAGAACTACAGGTAACTTGTGCACTCCAGGAACAGCCGTTGAGATTAATGGTGAAATAAATTATACTCATTGTATTAATTCTGATTCAAAAACATATCATGGTGATCGATGGGTAAGTGCAGAAGTAATTGTTTATGGAGAAGAGCAAATAATTCACATTATTGAAAACGATACAGTTTTAAGATATAAAAAACCTCAAATTGGGGGAGGTTTTTCTCAACCCCAACTTGGAGATAAGGACTGGACCTCAAATGGAATTGAAAGTAAAGATTATTGGTTATCTAAAGAAGGAGAATTTTTAAATTCTGGGTATATTGCTTTACAAGCTGAAAGTCATGCTATAGATTTTAAGAATATAAAACTTTTAAATCTTTGTGGTTGCATGGATGTAGAAGCCAAAAACTTTAAATCACATTTTATTAAAGAGGATAATTCAAAATGTATTTATTAGACACAAAATTTTATTTAAGGGTATTGAATTCATATTATGTAATCAAATAAATGATGTTTTATGACAAATAAATATGATGCTATAGTTGTTGGAACTGGAATAAGTGGTGGTTGGGCTGCAAAAGAATTATGTGAAAATGGTTTAAAGACTTTAGTTTTAGAAAGAGGCAGAATGATAGTACATCCAACCGATTATAAAAATGTTGACAAGGATCCATGGGAATTTGCGGGTGGTGATACCATAACTGAAGAAATAAGACAGAGACAACCAAAACAAAGCAGAAGTGGATATATAAATACTGAATCTACAACTCACCTTTTAGTGGATGACATCGAGCACCCATACAATGAAGACAGAAGGTTTGATTGGATTAGAGGGTATCATGTTGGTGGTAGATCACTATTATGGGGGAGACTAAGCTGGAGACTTAGTGACATAGATTTTAATGCAAATTTAAAAGATGGTATAGCGGTAGACTGGCCTATCAGATACAGAGATTTGGACCCATGGTATAGTTATGTAGAGAAGTATATAGGGGTAAGCGGTGAGAAGCTGGGTTTACCACAGCTCCCTGATGGAGAATTTCTTAGGCCAATGCAGATGAATTGTGTTGAAGAAGAATTCAAAAAATCAATAAAAAAAAATTATACAGATCGTTTAGTTACAGTTGGAAGAATAGCGATTATTACAGAAGGAACAAAACCCGGATTAAATAGAGTCCAATGCCAATATAGAAATAGGTGCATTAGAGGATGTCCCTATGGAGCTCCATTTAGCAGTAATTCCTCAACTCTTCCAGCCGCCGAAAAAACAGGTAACATGACACTCAGACCTAATTCAATTGTCTATGAAGTTATTTATGATGAAGATAAAAATAGAGCTACCGGAGTTAGAGTGATAGATTCTGAGACGAAGGATATAAAAGAATATAATGCGAAAGTCATTTTTTTGTGTGCTTCCACAGCAGCTACTACATCAATTTTAATGCAATCAAAATCAAACAGGTTTCCTAATGGATTAGGAAATGACTCTGAAGAATTAGGACATAACTTAATGGACCATACTTTTCTCACTGGAGCAAATGGAATATATGATGGTTTTAATGATAAATATATCAAAGGTAGAACTCCTAATGCAATTTATATTCCAAGATTCAGAAATTTAGGTGGATCTACAAATCAAAAAGACTTTATAAGGGGTTATGGTTTTCAGGGTGCAGCTTGGAGAGGTGATCATAGAGAATTAATCAAAAGAACTGGTTATGGGAAGGATTTAAAAGATGCCTTTTTAACACCTGGTGATTGGGCGATGAGTATTCAAGGATATGGCGAAATCCTTCCTTATCATGATAATAGAATATATTTAGATTACAATAAAAAAGACAAGTGGGGTCTGCCGACCATAACTTTTGATGCTGAAATTAAAGAAAATGAAATAGAAATGAGAAAGGATATTAGGCAGCAGGCAGTTGAAATGCTCGAGTCATCTGGTTTTCGAAATGTGCAGGAATTCGATTATGGATATGCCATGGGCCTTGCAATTCATGAAATGGGTACAGCCAGAATGGGACACGATCCAAAAACTTCTGTTTTAAATAAAAATAATCAATTACATTCAGTTCCAAACGTTTACGTTACTGATGGTTCAGCAATGACATCCTCGGGAAGTCAAAACCCTTCATTAACATATATGGCATTAACCGCAAGAGCAGCTAATCATGCAGTGAAAGAATTAAAAAAGATGAATCTTTAGTTTCAATAACATGGATAGGAGAAAAGTTTTAAAAAAAATTGGATATGGGAGTGGTGCAATAATTGTTAGTCCTCAAATTTTGAATATGCTTAATAGTTGTCAATCGTCTGAGAATAAAAATTTACCTATTTTTTTTAACAAAATACAATTTCAAATTATCTCAAAAATAATGGAACTGATCATACCCAAAACTGACATTCCTGGATCAACTGAATTAATGCTACCAGAATTTTTAGACAATTATATTGATGTTGTAATGAGTCAAAGTGATAAAGATAATTTATCAAAAGGAATAAATAATTTTATAAAATTAATTCTAACTGAAACAAGTAAAAATCAATCAAATCAAATTAATACAATCGATATTAATATTCAACTAAAAAAATATCTAAAAGCAAATGATAGTCAAATAGAGAAATGGCAAAAAACTCAGGAGCATCCATTATCAAAGCCTATGGAAGGTTTTCCCGAAAGTCTAGAATCAGAAGTATACAATTTTTTGACTCAAATTAGATCTCTAACTTTGAATGCATTTAGATTAAATAAATATGTAGCGGAAAAGGTTTTAGCTTATGATCCTATACCAGGTAAATTAAAAGGTTGCGTGGATTTGAATCAAACCACCGGAGGAAAAAGGTGGTCATTGTAAATTGATCAATTTTTTTAATTTAATGAAATAATAAAACCATGTATTTATGAAACCTACTCTTTTTCTTTTACTAATATTTTCTACCCTTATTTATTCTCAGGATGATAAAATTAGAGCTATTGAGGAGCAAGGTGTAATAGTTGGTATTCAAACATGGTCCTTTAGGACTATGACAGACCAAAGCCCTTTAGCTATTTTGAACTATATAAAACAGACAGGTATTAAACAAGTTGAGTTAATGGGAAATCATGCAGAACCATTTGTTGGCATTTTTGAAGATAGCGAGAATATTTCAAAATTGAGAAATGAGGTCGCAATTACAAAATTAAAAGAGCTTAAAAAACTATATGACGATGCTGGTATTTCTATTTTTGCATTCAAACCCAGAAGATGCTTTGAAAAATATAATACTGACGATGAAATTAGATATGGAATGAGGGCTGCAAAAGTTCTTGGAGCCTCTCATATAACATTAGAACATCCCAGTGACGACGAGCATACTTTAAGACTATCTAAAATTGCTAGTGAAGAAGAAATTTTAGTCGGATATCATAACCATGAGCAAGGAAAACCAACACTCTGGGATACTGCAATTTCTCAGTCAAATTTTAATAGGTTAAATATTGACTTGGGACATTATACTGCATCAGAAACGGGAGATCCTCTTCAAATTCTTATGGATAAGCATAATAAAATTGTAAGTATGCATATAAAAGATAGAAAGGGATTAAGTAGAGGAGGGGCTAACCTTGTTTGGGGTCAAGGTGATACCCCAATCAAAGAGGCTATCAAAATTTATAAAAAAAAGGGATATGATTTTCCTTTAACTATTGAATTGGAATATGAAACACCAAAGGGATCAGATGAAATTTCCGAAGTAAAAAAATGTATTTCATATATATACAATTCTCTATTTTAATATTAGTCTAAAAAATTAATTACCAGAAACTGGCACCATTCGAGCACTTAGATTAGGATCTTTCATGTCCCTATCAATTGGAAACATAGGACGCTTGATGTTTTTATATCCTAAACGATCTAAATCTTGATCGACTCCACCAGGAGTTAATGCCATTAACCAACCTTTTTGAATTTCATATAATTCAGGGACTAAATAACCAATTTTTACAACCACAATATCTGTATTAATAAGATCTAATCCTAGGTCACTAAAATCTTTTTCATAATGATAAGGTTTTCTCTTTTTTGTAACTATTACACTAATACTTCCAATTTGAATTACTACTTCAGTTTCAGCATTAATATCTCCTTTTTTAATGCTTTTAATTACCCCTTCGAGTAAAATTGGAGGTGAGTATCTATTATCTACTTCTGCCCCAACGTAACCTTTAACTTTTTTTCCTACACCAATTTGAATAGCCTTTTCTATTAATTTAGGTCCTGGGATTGAAGCATAAATTAATTTAGGGCCATCATTTGATTTAAATTCTTCTTTATTTAATAATTTATTTAATGTCCAAGTTACATCACCAGCACCTCCAGCAGTTGGATTATCTCCCATGTCACTAATAAAAAAAGGAATTTTTTTACTATTTATTGCTTGTTTTAGACATTCATTCAAATTTTTAGTTGGTGCAACAAAATCAAATTCATTTCTGTATTCCCAAAAATTTCTTGCTAATTTTTCTGCCGAGGATTTGACTTTTATTTCGTCATCTCCAGTAACTACAACTACCCCGTGATTTCTTGGTTCATCTGCCCATGCATAACCTACCCAAATTCCAGCATCAAGAATACCATCAATTTTTGTGATTGGATCAACTTGAGCATAAAGTTTTTTTCCAGGATCAACTCTGGTACTAGTTTGTTCACCTGGTAAAAGAATTGGAACAGGAATCCATGCTTTATAAAGAGGTTTTCCTTTACCATTTTCAATCCTTCTTAATAGGTTTTCTAAGGCCCTTTGTTTTGATTCCATTGCATCTTCATGAGGAGCCATTCTATAACAAGTTATTAAATCTGATTCTCTAGCTAGTTTTTTTGACACATTGCCATGTAAATCCATTGAGGTTGAGATTATGGTTTTATAACCTACAACCTCTCTGATTTTTTTTATGTAATCTCCCTCCGCATCAATTAAACCTTGAACACTCATGGCTCCGTGTATGTCAAGAAATAGTCCATCGTAAGGTAAATTTTCCTTCAGAAGAGATAGAGTTTGATTCAGGATAGAATCATAAGTTTCTCTAGATACAATCCCACCAGGTAAAGATTTTGCTACTATTGTAGGAAACCACTTTGCACGTTTTCTGTTTATAGATTTTTCAGATAAAAAAGAGTATCTATTAAAAATTTTTTCTTCAATTCCTGTCCTGGCTCTGAATGCTTCCATATAAGAAACTGCTGGTGAAAAAGTGCTAGATTCAATGCCAATTCCAGCGATAGCAACCTTTGGTAGTTTTGAATTAAAATTTTCACAAGAGTAATTAAATAACGTTAAAGAAGTTAAAACTGAAAGATTTAGAAGTAATATTTTTTTCATTGCTATCTATTGTTTCTTAAATTTAAAAAATAATATCTAATTCTAAGACCATGTTTTTTTTAAAAATCTAATAAAATTTTTGTGAAAAATATTATCAATATTAGAATCTGAATAACCCCTTTTTTTTAAAACAAATTTAATTTTTTGAAGATCAGTAATTGTATCTATTTCATAAGGACACTGCTCATTTCCAAATGCACCATCTAAATCCGAACCTATACCGACTGAATCACAATTTCCTGATAGTTGACATATATGGTCAATGTGATCTACTACTTTTTCTAATGAAAGGCCCATTTTTTTTGGATCTGAAATACCTCTTTTCCAATTAGGCACAATCATCCAAGCATCAAAACATACCCCAATAATCGAATTTCTATCAATTAATTCTTTAATTTGTTTATCATCAAACTGCCTGTTATTAGGCACAATTGATCTGCAATTGCTGTGACTTGCCCATATTGGCCCTGAGAATCTTTCAATGGTTTCCCAAAAACTTATGTCACATAGATGGGTTACGTCAAGAATTAGATTTAATTTTTCAATTTCATCAAGTAATTTCTTACCCTTTAATCCTATTCCTCCAGAAGAATCGGTACCATAAGCATAGGTGCCAGGCCCATAGTGGGCTGGTCCAATTGCTCTTAATCCATATTGATATGCTAGATTAAGATGCTCCATTGAAATTATTGAATCTGCCCCTTCTAGTGAAAGTATATACCCAATCGATTTATTTGAATTATTAGTCCAATTATCGATATGAGCATTTAAATCATCTAGGTTTTTAATTTGATTCATTTCGCCTATACTTTCCATTGATTTATACCAAGCTAGTTGTCCTTGTGTTTGAGCCCACGCCTGTTCTGCTGAATTCCATCCTAGAAATTTACTTCTAGGCCTGATATGTCTTGCAATTTGAGTTGCTACACAAATACCCACATTACCTTTTCTCATTGCATCAAGAGAAACGGTTCCGTTTCCTCTATCTGGTTTATCATCTAATAAACATTCATTTTCTCTAATGTGATTTACTGGAAGAGTAAGATCTCTGTTCCACTCCATTGCATTCATTGCAAGATCTAAGTGAGCATCAAAAATTAAAGACATTACTTTTTAAATTGTAGTTTCTGGCTTTAACTTTCCATAAAGATGATATTTCTCCATTTGAAATAGTTTGTATGTATTCGAATTTTGAAACTGTTGGACAAATATGAAATGGAGTAGCATAGACTAAATCACCAATATTGTAATTTTTGGCTCTTTTTGATTCAATAATAAGATGCTCCTCGCTTTGATTGATATGTTTTGCATTTTCTAAACCATGAATAATAACCCTAGGTAATGGCATTTCAGAGGCAACAGATTTATGTCCAAGATCTAAACATATAATATTTTTTTTTGGTTTACTGATAATACGTGAAACTAGAATTGCTGCTATTTCAAAATTCATCTCTGGAAATAACTTTTTATAACCAACATCCCAAAGAAGAGTAGTACCAGGACTCAGGTAATTCCCTTTTCTCATAGAGTGGATATTGAAAGTGGGAGATCCACCAGTAATAAGATTATGAACTTTAATTCCAATCCTTTCAGAATTATTTATAATTTCTGATACAAATTCGAATGCTTTGTCACATTCCTTTTTTCTTTTTTTAAAATCAGGATTTCTTATGTGACCATCATAAACATGAAGTCCTTCAAAAATTAAGTTTTTATTTGAATTTATATTTTTAATTAATGTTATAGCATCTGATAAATTATCTATTCCCGTACGGTTCATTCCATTATTAATATCAAGCCACAGTGATAACTTAATATTATTTTTATGTGACAAACGACCCATTAATCTTAATGAATCGAAGTTATCTACGATAGTGGAAAATTTTATCTTGGGATACAAAATTTTAAGTTTAATGAAATGAATTAAGTTTAACTCAGTAGGTTGAATAGCTAAAAGAATTTCTTCAACCCCAGTTACAGCTAACATTTCTGCTTCACATATTGTAGCACATTTAAACTTATTAATTCCATATTCTTTTTGAAATTCAATAATCTCAGTTAACTTATGAGTTTTAACATGTGGCCAGAGTCTTTCTGAAGAACCAGCGATCGAAATCATCTTTTTAATATTTTTTTTGATATTCTCTGGTATAACAATTAATCCTGGAGTTATTATATTTTCAGTAGAACAAACTTTCATAATTTAAGAATGCAATTCAAAAATAGCTTCTACTTCAACAGGAATATTTCTTGGAAGAATATTGCCAACTGCACTTCTTGCTCCAACACCAAGTTCTTTACCAAAAATATCTCGCATTAGTTCACTAAATCCGTTAATAACAAAAGGATGTTCTTTAAATTCCATTGAACAATTTACCATTCCTAGAACTTTTACCACCCTTTTTATCCTGTCTATATCTTTAAAGTGCTCTAAAATTGTTGATATCATTGTTAATCCCACTTGTCTTGCAGCTAATTTACCCTGTTCTGCAGAAATGTCTTTTCCTACTTTACCAACCATTTGAGTTCCGTCATCCTTAACAGGACCTTGACCTGAGACATACAAAAGATTCCCTGATATTACTAAAGGGTTGTATAATCCTGCCGGTTTTGGTGCCGGGGGTAATTTTAATCCAAGTTTCTTTATTCTTTGGGAAGGTAATGAATTCATTTTTTTAGTTTTTTAAACAAATATATCCAATATTAAGACTCCAATTATACCAATTATTCCGATTGATGTTTCCATGACAGTCCAGGTTGAAAGAGTATCTTTGACGGAAACATTAAAATACTCTTTAAATAACCAAAAACCGCCATCGTTAACATGTGATAACATAATGCTTCCAGATCCAATTGCTAAAACCATTAATTCCGGATTTATTTCTGTGGTTGTAATAATTGGAACTAAAATCCCTGCTGAGGTTAGTGCTGCAACTGTAGCCGATCCAACAAAAACTCTTATGAGAGTTGCAATAGCCCAACCTAAAAAAAGCGGAGATAAACTAGAGCCTTTCAATAAACCACCTATGTATTGACTTACACCGCTATCAATTAGAATTTCCTTTAGAGCACCAGATCCAGCAATTATAAGTAGAACCATGGTTACACCTTTAATAGAATTTGAGCATTTTTTCATTATTTCATTTATATTTTTTCCTCTAGAAAGTCCTAATGAGTAAATTGAAAAAATCAATGAAATTAAGAGGGCTATAGATGGATTACCTATAAATTTAATATAATTATAAAATTTATTTTCTTGATTTATGAAAGCCAAAAAAATTGTAGAAAAACCTATCAAAAATACAGGAAGTAAAGCAGAAAAAACACTAATAAAAAAGCTTGGCAATTCACTTTTGACCAAAACTTTAGAGGATAAAAAAGATTTTATAGGTTTTGCATCGACTTTTTTTATGACTTTGGATAGAATGGGGCCTGAAATTATTATTGCAGGGATTGCAACAAAAATTCCATAAATTAATGTTTTTCCAATATCAGCATCAAAAAGTACTGCAACAGCTGTGGGTCCAGGATGAGGTGGAAGATATCCATGAGCAACAGATAATGAGGCTAAAAGAGGAAGCCCCACATACAATAAAGGAAGATTAGATGATGATGCTACCGTAAAAATTAATGGAACCAAAATAACAAAACCAACTTCATAAAACATCGTAAGACCGATTATAAAACCCGAAAGCATAACTGCTATTTGAATATTTTTCACACCAAATGAATCAATTAATTTGAATGAAATTTTTTGTGCAGCTCCACTTTCTGCAATTATTTTCCCGAACATTGCACCTAACCCCAAGATCATAACAAGTGATCCCAAGGTGTTTCCAAAACCATTCTCAATTGAGTTAATAATATCATTTACAGGCATTCCATTTAGAATTCCTATGAGTAAAGAGACTAAAATGAATGAAACAAAAGCATTAAGTTTTCCAAATACGATTAACGCAAAAAGTAAAATTATACCACAAAAAACTATAAAAAGGGGCATTAAAAGAATTAATTTATATGTAATTAAAATTAGTAAAATAAAGCTCAAAAACATTATGTTATGAATTTCTTTATTTTAAAAATCCCCAAATATTCATAATAAAAATATAGTCTATGTATATTTTCGTCATAATATTTTTGAGATAATTTTTTTTAATATTGATATCTATTTTTTTTTATCTTTAACCCTCATTTAATAAGAAATAAATTTACTACAATGAAAAAATTAATAACTGCAGTAATCTTTGTATCCTTTTTTACAGGTAGTTACACGTTAAGTGCCAGTACAACGATTATTGAAAATTTTGAAAATATATCATCATTTCAAGAGGATGAACAACCAACAACAATAGCTCCTTCTTTTACTCAAGAACTAAAAAATAGATTTATAGAGGGAGGTCCTGGTTTTATGGGTATTGTTTTAATATGTCTTATTTTGGGTTTGGCAATATCAATTGAGCGTATAATATTTCTAAATCTTGCTACTACAAACACAAAGAAATTAACAAGCGGTGTTGAAGAAGCAATTTCATCTGGAGGAATTGAAGCCGCTAAGGAATTATGTAGAGACACAAAAGGCCCAGTTGCTTCAATATTTTATCAAGGACTAGACAGGTCAAATGAGGGTATTGAAAATGCTGAAAAAGCGGTGATTGCATATGGTGGAGTTCAAATGGGACAACTTGAAAAAAATGTATCATGGATATCACTTTTCATTGCATTAGCACCAATGTTAGGCTTCATGGGAACAGTAATTGGTATGATTCAAGCCTTTGATAAAATTGAAGCTGCCGGAGATATGCAACCCTCTCTTGTTGCAGGTGGTATAAAAGTTGCTTTACTTACTACAGTTTTTGGTCTTATAGTAGCTATAATACTTCAGGTTTTTTATAACTATATTGTTGCAAAAATTGATAGTATAGTTAATGATATGGAAGATGCTTCAATTACTTTAATTGATATACTTACAGCAAATAAAAAATAAATTAATCATAACTTAATATGAATTTTCAAAATATTATTAAGATAATTAGTGGAATACTTGGCGTACTGGGTGCTATTTTTTTACTTAGAATAATGAGTACAGGTGATGATCAAATAAAAATGGACGCCAGTGTAGGCGATTTTTCGATTGTCACCCCTTTAATTATGTTAGCCATTTTTATATTATCAATCGCAGTTTTAGTAACCATAATTTTTTCATTAAGAAGTCTTGCAGCAAACAAAAACAAATTAAAAAAATCTCTGTTAATGTTAGGTATTTTTATATTTGTCATAGCGATAAGTTATGGAATATCTGATGGTGTTGAAACACCTTTAAAAGATGGTGAAATACTCTCTGCTAACGGATCTAGATGGGTTGGGACAGGAATTAGAGTTTTTTATATACTCACAGTTGTTGCATTTGTTTCAATGATTTTTTCAAGCGTAAAAAAATTAATAAGTAGATAATTATGGCTAAAAGATCTGCACCAGAAGTAAATGCCGGCTCTATGGCTGACATAGCATTCTTGTTATTAATATTTTTTCTTGTTACTACAACAATAGAAACTGACAGTGGTCTGAATCGTAAGTTACCTCCCATGGAAGAAGTTATTGATCCACCAATTATAAAACAAAAAAATATTTTCACAGTTGTTGTAAATAAAAACAACCAATTACTTATTGAAGAAGAATTAAAAGATATTTCTGATGTTAGAGAATTGGCAGTCGAATTTCTTGATAATGGTGGAGGTGTTGGCGATGACGCATGTGATTATTGTAATGGCAAAAGAGATCCCTCTTCATCAGATAATCCTGAAAAAGCTATTATATCACTCAAAAATGACAGGGAAACATCCTATAAAATATACATAGCTGTCCAAAATGAGTTAGTGGCTGCCTACAATGTTCTCAGAAATCGTGAGTTTTCTCGATTAAATCCGATGATAGGTATGGATTTTGTTCAAGCCAATAATAAATACAATGATCCCAGAACTTCTCCTGCTGAAAAAGAAAAGTTAAAACCTCTTTTGAGTGAAGTAAAAAATATGTATCCCCAAAAATTGTCTGAAGCTGAACCAAATAAAAGTTAAATTATGAGTAAATTTAAAAAGAAAAAAAGTGGAGATTTGCCGGCAATTTCAACTGCATCATTGCCAGATATTGTTTTCATGTTGTTGTTCTTCTTCATGGTTGCGACTGTGATGAGAGATAGTACCTTGATGGTTAATAATTCTTTACCAGCAGCTGATCAAATACAAAAGCTGGATAAGAAAGATAGAGTTATGTATATTTATGCTGGTAAACCATCATCAAGATACGAGGATAAGTATGGCTCAACAGCAAGAATTCAATTAAATGATAAATTTGCTGTTGTAGGAGATGTGGGAGCTTTTGTACTTGCTGAGAGAGCATCAAAACGTCAAGAATTACAAAACGTTCTTACAACTGCATTAAAGGTTGACGGAGAAACAAAAATGGGTTTGGTAAGTGACATTAAGCAAGAGCTACGAAAGGTTAATGCCCTTAAAATAAATTATACAACAAGAATTGGTGAGTACACTCAAAATCTCAAATAATTTCTAATAAATACACGAAAACAAAAAAAATCAAAAGCATCTTTATTAGATGCTTTTTTTATTTTTGCTTTATATGAAAATTAAAATTTCAATTTTATTTTATCTGTTTTTTTTACACTCTTATTCACAAGATTCATTAAGCATAAAAAAATATAGAGAAGATCAAATTTACTTTAGTGGCAATTATGTTTTAATTCACAATACCTCAAATAATATTTCACAAAGTGATTTTTCAAATAAAATTTCTTTTGGATTTATTCGAGATATTCCAATAACTCAGAGTGGAAGGTGGGCTATTGGAATAGGAGCTGGAAGTTCCTTTACTGAATTTAAGTCAAATTTTGATTTTCAAACAGGTAATGTTATTTTAAATAATTTTAAAACTACTAGATTTTTTTCTTCAGTAATCCCAATTGAATTAAGATGGAGGTCTTCTTCAGATTCTAGTTATACATTTTGGAGAGTCTATTTTGGATACCATATAAATTTCAATTTTATTGAGAATAACAATTTTCTCAGAAAATGGAATAATAGTTTAACACTTAACTTTGGATATAATACTTGGAATTTTTCTCTAGGCTACGATTTATCCTCAAGAATTATAGACACTTTTCCTAATGAATCACTCAAACAATTTAAATTGTTAACAATTGGGTTAGTCTTTTATATATTATAGTTTAAATCTGCTTTCTTAGTCTTGCTACTGGAATACCTAATTGTTCTCTATATTTTGCAACTGTTCTTCTAGCTAAAATATATCCTTTATCTTTTAAAAGGGAGGATAATGAAATATCGGCTAAAGGTTTTTTCTTATTTTCTTTAGTTATCAGTTCTTCTAATATGTTTTTGATTTCTATTGAAGAAATGTCTTCCCCTTCTTTGTTTTTTATTCCTTCAGAAAAAAAACTTTTAATTAGTTTAATTCCATATGGGGTATCAATATATTTACTGTTTGCAACTCTAGACACTGTTGAAATATCCATATTTATTTTTTCTGATATATCTTTTAATATCATTGGTTTTAAATCTTTTTCGTCACCGCTAAGAAAATAATCTTTTTGAAATTCAACTATAGTTTTAATTGTTATGAAAAGAGTATCGAATCTCTGATTAACTGCATCAATAAACCATTTTGCTGAATCTAGTTTTTGCTTTATAAAATTTACTGCCTCTATCTGTTTTTTGTCTCTGTTTGAAGCAATTTTATATCCCTCCAACATTTCTTTATAATTTTGAGATACATGCAGTTCAGGTGCATTTCTTTTGTTAAGGGCAACTTCAACCTTTCCATTTTCAACTGTTAAAATAAAATCTGGTATAATTTGATTTTTCCTATATTCATTTGTTAAATTTCCACCTGGCTTTGGATTTAATTTAGAGATTAGATTTATAACAGACTTTAAAGTTTCTTTATTTATATTATATTTTTCAATTAATTTTTCGTAATGTTTTCTAGAAAATTGATCAAATGATTCGGTTAGAATTTTTTCTGCGAGATCTGATAGTTTATCTTTTTTGATTTTTCTTTTTATTTGAAGTATTAGGCATTCTTGGAGATTCATTGCCCCAACCCCAGGGGGATCAAGTGACTGAACTTTTTCAAGAAGTGATTTGATTTGTTTTCCATCAGTATAAATATTTTGACTAAAAGCAAGATCATCAACGAGTTCATCAATTTCTCTTCTTATGTATCCACTATTATCAATGCTACCAATCAAAAATTCAATTATTGGGGTCTCTTCGTCAGATATTATAAGATTTTGAGCTTGACTTTTTAAATTCTGGTGAAAACTTATTCCGCCTGAAAAAGGTATTATTTTATCTTCTTCGTCAGGATTAAAACTGTTCGATTTAGTTTTATAATAAGGTTGATCATCATTTAAGTAATCATCCACGTTAATATCATTTGAATTATCTGAAGATAATTCTTCTGAATTTTCAAGTATTTCATTTTCATTTAATTTTTCTTTACCAGTCTCTAAAGCAGGATTTTCTCCAATTTCTAACTGAACTTTTTGTTCAAGCTCTAATGTTGAAAGTTGAATAAGCCTCATCAATTGAATTTGTTGAGGAGATAATTTTTGATTGAGTTTTAAATTTAAATGTTGTTTAATCATTGAAAATTTAATTTAAATCAAAGTTATAAAATTACATATACACTAAAATTCAAAAAGAAGCATTTTGAGGAGTCCTAGGAAATGGAATAACGTCACGGATATTATTCATTCCTGTTGAAAATTGAACTAATCTTTCAAAACCTAAACCAAAGCCACTATGTGGAGCACTACCAAATTTTCTAAGTTCAAGATACCACCACAATTCATTTTGATCTATTTTTAAATTTTCCATTCTTTCAATTAAAACATCAAGTCTTTCTTCACGTTGAGAACCTCCAATGATCTCCCCTATTCCAGGAAACAAGACATCCATGGCACCAACAGTTTTTTTATCCTGATTTAATCTCATATAAAATGCTTTAATTTTTGCAGGATAATCAAAAATTATTAGTGGACATTTAAAATATTTCTCAACTAAGAATCTTTCGTGTTCACTTTGAAGATCAGTACCCCAATCACTAATTTTATATTTAAATTTATTTTTCTTGTTAGGTTTTGAGTTTCTTAAAATTTCAATTGCATCTGTATAACTTATTCTTTTAAAATCATTATTATTCACAAATTTTATTTTTTCAATTAGACCCATTTCGTTTCTTTCGTTTTTTGGCTTAGTTTTTTCCTCATCTTCTAACCTTTTATTTAAAAAATTTAATTCTACTTGACAAGTAGATAAAATCTTATTTAGAAGATATTTGATAAATTGCTCAGCTAAATCCATATTGTCATTCAAATCAAAAAAGGCCATTTCAGGTTCAATCATCCAAAATTCAGCTAAATGCCTTTTAGTATTTGAATTTTCAGCTCTAAAAGTGGGGCCAAAAGTATATACATTACCTAATGCTAAGGCATAACTTTCCGCCTCTAGCTGACCTGAAACAGTCAGATGGGTCTTTTTCCCAAAAAAATCTTTTTTGTAATCTAACGGTTTTTCCAAATTAACGTCAGGTTCAAGGGTAGTTACTTTGAACATTTCTCCAGCACCTTCTGCATCACTACCAGTTATTATTGGAGTATTCAAATAATTAAAATTTTTCTTTTGAAAAAACTCATGTACTGCAAATGCAAGAACTGATCTTATTTTCATTACAGCATTAAAAGTATTAGTTCTGGCTCTTAAGTGAGCTTTTTCTCTAAGGAATTCTAAACTGTGTTTTTTTGGTTGTATAGGATATTCGTCAGGATCTGAATCTCCCAAAATTAAAATTTCACTTACTTCGATTTCAAGATTTTGGCCTTTTCCTTCACTATAAACAAGATCTCCTAATATTTTTAATGAAGCACCGGTATTAATTCTCTTTAGAGTTGAATTTTTAAAATTTTCAAAATTTATAACACATTGCAAATTGAGCAAAGTAGATCCATCATTTATTGAAATAAACCTGTTAGCTCTAAACGTTTTGACCCAACCATAAACCTCAACGTTTTTTCTTGTTCTATTTTCAGAAAGAAGATCGTAAATCTTTATCATTTGCACTTTTAATTTATAGTGATACAAATATAGTGTTTTGATTAAGTATGTTTGATGTTATCTAGTTCAAAACTATCATCTATCTCTTATTAAATGAAATTAATAAGGATGGAAGTAAAAGAAGATTTGAAAGCATAGAAAAAAGTAGAGTAGCTGAAACAAGACCACCCAAAGCAACAGTTCCACCAAAATTTGAAATCATAAATATTGCAAAACCAAAAAATAAAACTATACCGCTATAAAACATACTTAAACCTGTTTCTCTCAATGCGTTGTAGACACATGATGTTATGTTTTTAAATTGAATGGATTCAAGTCTGTACTTTGCTAGAAAATGAATAGTGAAATCAACTGAAATTCCAAAAGCAATACTAAAAACAAGTATAGTTGATGCTTTCAATGGAATCGAAAAAAAACCCATTAAACCAGCTGTTACAATTAATGGTAGAAGGTTTGGGATCAATGAGATTATGATCATTTTGAATGACCTGAACATAAATGCCATAAAAAATGAAATCAATAAAATAGCTAGTGAAAGGGATAAAAATAAATTTTTGATTAAGTATTTTGTTCCTTTTATGAAAAGAAGAGATTTCCCAGTTAATAAAACATTGAATTTATCTGGTGGAAATATTTTATTTATATTAACCTGAAGTTCATTTTTAATTTTCTCTATTTGATTTGTTTTAATATCCTTCATAAAAGTTGTAACTCTTCCATATTGCATGGTGCTGTCAATATAGTTTTTAAATAAATTTGAATTTTCTGATGAATTCATTAAGTATTGAGAAATAAACCTGTTTTCCTGTGAGTTAGGAAGCTTAAAATAATCTGGATTTCCATTATAATATGCTTGTTTTGAATATTTATATGCATTTAAAATTGATAATGGAGAGGATAGTTCGGAGTAATTCAAAATTTCTTCGTGTAGTTTATTAATTTTTTTTAAAGTTGATAAACTTCTCAATCCATTTTTTCTATTAGTATTTATTAAAATTTCAACTGGAACAACTCCTGAAAACTCCTCATCAAAATATTGAATATCTTTAAAAAAGTTTGATTTTTTCGGCATATCTTCAATTAGACTTGCTGAAATTTTCATTTTTTTTATGCCTAAAACACTTATGGTTAAAAAAAATACGGAAATTATATAAATATTATTTCTTTTGTGTTTGACATTATTTTCCATCCAATCAATAAACTTATTTATATTTTTATTTTCAAGGTGTTTTATTTGTTTTGTATCAGGGGTTTTTAAAAAACTGAATATGATTGGAATTAATAAAAGTGAAATTAAGAATAGTCCAATTATATTGATTGATGCGACAATCCCAAATTCTCTTAAGACTTTACTATTTGTTAGAATAAATGTTGCAAAACCAAATGATGTGGTTAGATTTGTCATAAGGGTAGCATAACCTATTTTAGTAATCATTGTCTCTAGAGATTTAAATTTATCTTTTGTTTTTAATACTTCTTGTTGATATTTATTAATAAAAAATACACAATTGGGAATACCTATAACTATAATTAGTGGAGGAATCAAGGCTGTTAAAACTGTTATCTCGTAATTTAATAAACCTAGCGTTCCAAAGGACCACATAACACCAATTGAAACTACCAATAAAGCGACTAAGGTTGCTCTTACCGATCTAAAGAATAAAAAGAAAATTAATGATGTAATAAACATAGCTGACAAAACAAATAAACCAATTTCATCAATTATATTTTGAGCATTTAAAGTCCTAACGTAAGGCATTCCAGAAACTTTCAAATCAACATTATTTTCAGATTCAAATGATCTAATTAATGGAATAAATTTATCGGTTATAAAAGTTTTTCTTGCTTTTGTGTTTACAATTTTAGAATCCATGTATGCTATGGTTCTTATCGCTTTTCCGGATTCACTATAAATTAAATTTTTATAGAAGGGTAAATTTTTAATCAATTTTTCTTTAAACTTTAAAATTTCTTTTTCAGACAAATTTCTATTTGGAGTGATAGATAAAAATTCAAACTTTTTCTTTTGATCATTTTTTTTTAAAACTTTGAGATTTGAGGTACTTATTAAAGACTTTATCTCCTCGAGGTCCAAAAGTTTTTTGGAGAGAACATTCCATGAATTGAATTTCTTGGGACTGAAAATAGATGAGTCCTTTACAGATATCAGTAATAAATTTCCTTCTTCCCCAAACTGTTTTTTAAAATTTTCATACTCAATATTATCAGGGTGGTTATCAGGTAGTAAATTTGCTTCAGTAAATGTAAATTTGATAAATTGCCATTGGCTTGAAAAATAAAAAGTAATCGATATAATCGTTAGAAGTATTATAAACCTGTTACCCAGAACAACGCTAGCAACATTTTTCCATAAGTTCCAATTTTTTTTAATTTTCATTTAGGAAAGGGTTAATTGGAAATTAAACTGTCATTATTTCTTTCTCTTTCTTTGAAAATAAAAAATCAGTTTTTTTAATAAATGAATCGGTGAGAGATTGAATATCCTGTTCTGAGTTTTTTTTCAAATCATCTGAAACTTCCATTTTTTTTATTTCATCATTAGCTTCTTTTCTCGAATTTCGAATACTTACTTTTGCGCTTTCTGACTCTTGTTTAGCAATTTTAACTAATTGAAACCTTCTTTCCTCTGTCATTGGGGGAATATTAATAATAATTGAGTCTCCATTATTAATTGGTGTAAAGCCAATATTAGCAATTAAAATTGCTTTCTCAATGTCGGGAACGAGAGATTTTTCCCATGGTTGTATGGTTAAAGTTTTTGAATCAGGAGTATTTATATTTGCCACTTGACTCAAATTAGTTTTTGACCCATAATAATCAATAAATATATTTGATAACATTATTGGGTTTGCTTTTCCTGCTCTAATGTTTAAAAGTTCCTTTTCAAGATGATTTATAACATTAACCATGCTTTCTTCAGCACTTTCAAGTATAAAATCTATTTCTTCCATATTGAATTCATATATATACTTTTGTTCCAATTTTTTCACCGTTAATAATTTTTTTCAAATTACCTTTTGTATTCATATCAAAAACAATAATTGGAAGATTATTCTCATGACTAAGAGTAAAAGCAGTTGTATCCATGATTTTAAGCCCACGACTTAAAGCCTCATCAAATGAGAGTGACTCAAACTTTATAGCACCTTTATTTAGTTCAGGATCTTCATTATATATGCCATCTACCCTAGTGCCTTTAAGAATTACATCAGCATTTATTTCAATAGCTCTTAAGACAGCAGCAGAATCAGTAGTAAAATAGGGGTTACCAGTTCCAGAGCCAAAAATAACAACTCTTCCCTTTTCAAGATGACGGGTAGCTTTTCTTTTAATAAATGGTTCAGCTATTGCTTCAATTTTGATAGCAGTTTGAAGCCTTGTTGGAACATCATTTTCTTCTAATGCATTTTGTAGAGCAAGTCCATTTATTACAGTTGCAAGCATACCCATATAATCAGCTTGAACTCTGTCCATCCCTTTACTTGCTCCTGAAATACCTCTAAAAATGTTACCTCCTCCAATTACAATTGCAATTTGAACTCCGGTTTTGTGAATTTCTTTAATTTCTTTAGCATAATCATCAATTCGCTTTGGATCAATTCCATATAATTGGTCCCCCATTAATGCTTCTCCACTTAATTTTAGTAAGATTCTTTTTTTTTTCATCAAATTTACGCTCAAACAAAGATATACAAATAATTTTCAGTTTTTTTCAATAAAAATATTTAGATCGCTTTTAGACTGAGATCTATATGTGGAGCTGAATGTGTTAATGCTCCGATTGACATATAGTCTACACCAGTTTCAGCAATCTTTTGAATATTTGAACTACTTATATTACCAGATACCTCTACTTTGATTTTTTTATTAATTATTTTTACTGCCATTTTGAGCCTAGAAATACTCATGTTATCTAATAATATCCTGTCAACAAAATCATATTTTAAAACATCTTTAATTTCCCCTAAATTTCTTGTTTCCACAATTAAAATTGGTTTTTTACTTTTTAATTGTTTTAAATACTTTTCAACTTTTATTAATGTTTTGTTCATTCCTCCACAATAATCAATATGATTGTCTTTGATTATTATAGAATCAAATAGTCCCATTCGATGATTTTCACCACCACCAATTTTTACAGCCCATTTTTCGGGATATCTAAAATTTGGAGATGTTTTTCTGGTATCAAGTATTTTACAATCAAAACCAATAATTTTATTTCTAAAACTTTTAGTAATCGTTGAAATTCCACTCATTCTCTGCATGGTATTTAAAACTACTCTTTCGGTTGCTAAAATTGATTTAGCTTTACCATCTACCGTAAAAGGTATTGAACCAAATTTTGCAACTTCTCCATCATTCATTAGCTTTTTAAAAATAATTTTGGGATCAAAATATTTGAATATTTTTTCTGCTAATTCTACCCCTGCTATAACACATGGTTTTTTCACAAATAGTTTGGCTGATTTAAATGAATTAGTTGGGATACACGATTCACTACTATAATCAATTTTTCCAATATCCTCTTCTAAAGCACTATGAATAAAATTATCGATAAACTTTTTATGCTCTTTGTAAAAAGGTTTGTCCATTATTTTTAACTTAAAGCTAACATTCGATCAATAGGAGCTTTAGCCTTTGAGATTAATTCTCTGTCAAGACTAACTTGCGGACTTTCGTTTATTAAACAATTATAAATTTTCTCAAGTGTATTCAATCTCATGTAAGCACATTCACTACAGGCACAAGTTTCATCTTCAATTGGTGCTGGAATAAAAGTTTTTTCAGGACATTTTTTTTGCATTTCATGAAGAATTCCAGATTCAGTAGCTACAATATATTTCTTATATGAATCCTTTTGTACAAATTTAAGAAGACTTGATGTACTTCCAATAAAATTTGCTATTTCGAGTACTGAGGGTACAGCCTCAGGATGAGCAATAAACTTTGCATCAGGATTTTCTTTTGCAAGATTTATTATTTTTTCAAGAGAAAAAGCTTCATGAACCATACATGAACCATTCCATAAAATCATCTTTCTTCCAGTTTGATTTATTAAGTAATTTCCTAGATTTCTATCTGGTGCAAATATTATAGATTTGTTTTTTGGAATACTATCAATTACTCCTATTGCATTTGATGAAGTGCATACTAAATCACTAAGTGCTTTTATTTCAGCAGCACAATTTATATAGCTGACAACTGTTGAGTTAGGATACTTAGCTATAAACTTCTTAAAATCTTTTGGAGGACATGAGTCAGCTAAAGAACATCCAGCATTCAGATCTGGGATTAAAACCTTTTTGGATGGGTTTATAATTTTTGCAGTCTCAGCCATAAAATGAACTCCTGCTAAAATAATTATTTTATGGGTAACCTTTGATGCACACTGAGCGAGATAAAGACTATCTCCTAAATAATCAGCTAACTCCTGAACCTCTGGAGACTGGTAATAATGACACAATATAACAGCATTCTTAATTCTCTTTAAATTTTTAATTTCAGATACATAATCAATATCAATTTTTTTATTCAAAGAATCTTTCTCAAATAATTTTTTATGTGAGCCAATTTTTAGAGATTTCATTTATATTTCATTTATGCTAAATTATTCAAATAATTTTTCAAAATCACTTATTTCAAAAGCATTTTTTAGACAAAATTTACCAATTTTTACTCTAACCAAATCATTTAAACAGGCACCACTTTGTAATTTTTTTCCAAAATCATTGACAAGAGATCTGATATATGTTCCTTTACTACACTCAACTTCAAAATCAAATTTGGGCGATTCATAAGACTTGAATTCAAATCTTTCAATCTTAATTTTTCTAGATTTAATTTTTATATTTTTATTTTCTCTAGCATATTCATACATAGGTTTTCCTTTTAACTTGAGTGCAGAGTAAATAGGGGGATATTGATCTAAAATACCTAAAAAATCCTTTATTGTGTTTTTTATTAAACTTTCACTTATATGATTTATTGAAAAAAAATTATCTGGTTTTGTTTCTTTATCAAAGGATGGTGTTGAGAAACCAAATTCCATAGTTCCGGTGTAGACTTTTTGCATACTTTGAATTTTAAAAATTTGTTTTGTTGCTTTACCAGTTGCCAGTATGAGTAGTCCAGATGCAAGTGGATCAAGAGTTCCAGCATGTCCAACTTTAAGTCTTTTTATGTTATAATGTTTTCTTAGGATGTTTCTTACTTTGTTGACAACTTGGAAAGAAGTCCAATTTAGAGGTTTATTAATTAAAATAAATCTCCCCTCGTATACTTCGCTTAATGAGATTTTTTTTTTAAGTAACTTCATAAAGTAGAGATATTCCCCCTGCAATTAAACAGTAAATACCAAAAAATTTAAGTTTACTTTTATTTACCAATTTCACCATCCATTTACATGCGATAATCCCTGTAATAAAAGCAGATATAAACCCAATAATTAAAGGAGGGTTAACATCCATTCTAATGGGATCTTCACTTTCAAATACATTTTTTAAAAGAGCCCCAAATATCAATGGAATCACCATCAAGAAAGAAAATTTAGATGATTCTTTTTTACTAATCCCCAGGAAAAGAGCCATTACAATAGTTGAACCACTTCTAGAAATTCCAGGAAGAATCGCAAAAGCTTGGGCTAAACCAATTAAAAAAGCATGTTTATACCCAACTTTTTTTTTATCAAACTTTAATTTATCAGAGAGGTAAAGTATCAAACCAGTTATTATTAACATGCTTCCAGTTAAAAATATGTTTGAATTAAATAATATTTTTATTTGTTTTTCAAAAAAAAATCCAGCCAAAGATGCAGGTATAATTGAAATCAAAATTTTTAACAAAAAAATATGAGAATCATTAACATTTTTTTTAAAAAAATTTTTGAATAAAAGTAATATATCTTTTCTAAACACCCATAAAGTGCTAAGGGCGGTCGCAGTATGTAAAACTAGAGTTACAACAAGTCCGCCATCATAGAAAAAATCCATACTAAACATGGTCTTAGCTAATTCAATGTGTCCACTAGAGGAAATTGGAAGAAATTCTGTTAATCCTTGAATTACCCCCAAAATCAATAATTTAATCTCCTCCATTTATCTATTATGGTTTTTTTAATATTGAGATAATTGCAATACCAAACCCCAAGATTACAAGGATTGGGGCAAGTGTAATTCTTTGAAAATTAAAAATTTCTTCATTAAAGAAATTAGGATCGGTGCTTTCACCTCCTATCATTAGCACAAAACCAGTTGTAATTATTATAATAGAAATAGAAAATATTTTAAAATTTGATCTTTTAAATAAAAATTCTTTTTTTTCAATAGATTTCATCTGATTTAAGATTTAGAAATTTTTTTATACCGTAATATGAACATAAAAATGTTATGCAAAGTCCAAGAAAAAAAACACTTGCTAAAATCATTGAAATAAATGGTAATTCTTGGAGAAGATTTAACTCTTTAAAATTAGTATCTATTTTTCTAATTAACAGAATTAATATAATTATTGCCGACAGGGATGAAATTACACTTAGTTTTAGGTACTGAAAAATTATTGGTTTTTGAATGAACCATTTTGTTGCGCCAACCATTTGCATAGTTTTAATCGAAAAACGTTTAGAATATATTGATAGTCTAATTGAACTGTTTATTAATATAAATGCAATAATTATAAAAATTAAGCTTGATATAAACATCCAAAATTTTATTTTTTCAATATTCTCTTCTAAAAGGCTAAGAAGAGGTTGATCATACTGAATTTCTGAGATAAATGGGTATTTGGTGAAAGAATTAGTAATTTCTCTTATCATTTCAGATTTTACATAATTAGCTTTAAAGTAAATATCAAGGGAACTTAAAAGTGGATTATATCCTAAAAACTCCATAAAATCCTCTCCTATTTCATTTGCATAAATTTTTGCAGCCTCTTCTTTTGAAGTGAACTTTATTTCCTTGGTGGTTTTTTGAAGCTGAATAGCTTTTTTTATTTGTTCAATTTCAATTTGCCTTGAATTATCTTTAAAATAAATTGTCATTGCTAATTGTTCTTTAAAGTGGTTTGCCAATTTATTTGAGTTAAACAACAAAAGCGCAAAAGACCCGGTCAAAAGAACAACTGCGATGTTAATTAAAATAACTGAAAAATAATTTGACAGTAGTTTTCTTTTTTGATACTTATCCTCGAGATTATTTTTCAATTTTTTCAATTATTTTATAAAATTAATAAACCAAACTGATTTGCCATTATCAATCAAGAAATATTCTTTTTTCCTTTCGATCAATAAATGTATTTTTACTTTTTAAATACATAATAGTGATTTACGATTTTCGAGCAATTGAGTTAAAATGGCAAAAATTTTGGAATAAAAACAATACTTTTAAAGTAGAAAATAAAAGCAAAAAACCTAAATATTATATTCTTGACATGTTCCCATATCCCTCAGGAGCTGGGCTCCATGTAGGTCATCCTCTTGGATATATAGCTAGTGATATTATTGCAAGATATAAAAGACACAAGGGTTTTAATGTTCTGCATCCTCAGGGTTTTGATTCTTTTGGTCTTCCAGCTGAGCAATATGCTGTTCAGACAGGTCAACATCCACAAAAAACTACCGAAGTTAATATAAAAAGATACAGGCATCAATTAGATAAAATGGGTTTTTCCTTTGATTGGTCGAGAGAAATTAGAACATCTAAACCTAAATATTATAAGTGGACTCAATGGATTTTTATTAAGTTATTTGAAAGTTATTACGATTTAAATAAAAATAAGGCATTTCCAATTTCCATGCTTATTGAACAATTTAAATCTAAAGGAACAATGGATTTAAATGCATATTCAAGTTCAAAAGTAGAGAATTTTTCTTCTGAAGACTGGGATTCTTTTAATTCATTTAAAAAAGATCAGATTTTATTAAATTATAGGTTAGCTTATTTATCAGATACTGAGGTTAATTGGTGTGAGGATTTAGGAACAGTTTTAGCCAATGATGAAATAATTAATGGAGTATCTGAACGTGGTGGATTCAGTGTTGAAAAAAAAATAATGAGACAATGGAGTATGAGAATTACTGCTTATGCTGAAAGATTACTTGATGGATTGCATGATATAGAATGGCCTGATTCATTGAAGGAAATGCAGAGGAATTGGATAGGAAAATCAAAAGGAGCAAAAATAAAATTTAAAATTAAAAACTTTGAATATGAAATTGAAGTTTTTACAACAAGACCAGATACTTTATTTGGTGTAACATTTATGAATTTAGCTCCAGAGCACGAGTTAGTTTTAAAAATTGCTGAAAAAAAACAAATTAAAAAAATTAAGGAATATTTTGAGCTAATATCCAAAAAATCAGAGTATGAGAGAATAAATGAAAATCAAACCGTTAGTGGTGTTTTTACAGGTGCATATGCTATACATCCTCTGACTTTAGAGAACATACCTATATGGATTTCGGAATATGTTCTAGCTGGATATGGGACTGGTGCGGTAATGGCAGTTCCATGTGGAGATGAGCGAGATCACTCTTTTGCATTGAAGTATAATATTCCAATAAAAAATATTTTTAAAAATATAGATGTTTCAAAATCAGCATTTGTTAAAAAGGAGGGATTTACACTTAAAAACTCTGAAATTTTAGATGGTTTAGAATTTGAAGAAGCATATATTAAAATTATCAAACATATTGAAAATAATAAATGTGGTAAAGAATCCGTAAATTATAAAATACGAGATTCAATTTTTAGTAGGCAAAGGTATTGGGGAGAACCAATTCCAATATATTACATTAATGGTATCCCAAAAGCCATAGATAAAAAACATTTACCCTTAGAATTGCCTAGTGTTGATCAATATTTACCAACAAAAGATGGAAATTCACCTCTTGGAAATGCAGAAAAATGGGCGTGGGACACTAAGAGAAAAAAAATCGTTTCTGTAAAAAATATAGATAATAAGTATATTTTCCCAATTGAATTAAATACAATGCCTGGATGGGCAGGAAGTTCATGGTATTTTTATAGATACATGGATCCGCATAACAATAATGATTTTGTTGGTAAAGATGCTGTTAACTATTGGAAAGATGTAGATCTTTATATTGGCGGTAGTGAACATGCTACTGGACATTTATTATACTCTAGATTTTGGCACAAATTTTTATATGACCTTAATTTAGTCCCTAGGGACGAATATGCAAAAAAACTAATTAATCAAGGAATGATTCTAGGTTCGTCTGCATTTATATTCAGGAAATCTGGAACAAATGAGTATTATTCAAAAAATATGATAAAAAATAATGATGTTGACCCAATTAGAATAGATATTAAATATGTTAATGAGCTGAATCAATTAGATTATTTAAGTTTAAAGAAGTATGATAAAAATTTCTCAAAGTCTAAATTTATTTTAGAGGGTGAAAATTTCATTGTCACGAGGGAAGTTGAAAAAATGTCTAAATCAAAATATAATGTTGTAAACCCCGACGAGATTTGTAGTCAATATGGTGCTGATACATTTAGAATGTATGAGATGTTTCTTGGTCCTATTGAGCAATCAAAACCGTGGAATACATCCGGCATAACAGGAGTTCATTCATTCTTAAAAAAATTTTGGAGATTATTTTTTTCTGATAACAAGCTTAATGTAACCGACAACAAACCTTCAATAGATTCTTTGAGAACTCTTAATCAAACCATAAAAAAAATTGATGATGATATAAAATCTACATCATTTAATACATGTATAAGTGCTTTTATGATCTGCGTAAATAAATTAACAAGTCTTAATTGTAAAGAAAGATCTATCCTTGAACCACTAACAATCTTAATATCACCCTTCGCTCCTCATATGGCAGAAGAGTTATGGAGGTTGTTAGGATATAATAATTCTATTGTAAATGAAAAATATCCTATTCATGATGATTCTTTTCTGGTTGAGACTGAAAAAGATTATCCAATATCATTCAATGGAAAAATGAAATTTACTTTAAAATTATCTCTTGAATTGTCAAATGATGAAATTAAAACTATAATAATGAATGAAAAAAGAGTCATGGAACAATTAAAAAATCAAACTCCCAAAAAAATAATTATTGTTCAAGGCAAAATAATAAATATTGTCCATTAATGAATATAGAAATAATTGGATTTGTTGCCGGAATTATTACTACTGCAGCATACTTACCACAGGTATATAAAATTTGGAAAACAAAAAAGACAGATGGTGTTTCACTATTTATGTATTTGGTTATGTTTATCGGGATTTCTATTTGGTTATATTACAGTTTAATTATAGATAGACCCTCTTTAATTGTAGCAAATACAATTACTTTACTAATTATTTCAACAATTATTTACTTTAAAATAAAATTTAAATAAAAATTTGCCTTGAGATTTGTTGTTCAAGTGATATAAATGTTTCTGTTCTTGAAATTCCAGGTATCTTTTGAATGTGATCATTTAATAAACTCATCAAATGCTCATTATTTTTGCATAAAATTTTGACAAAGATACTCCAGTTTCCGGTTGTATAGTGGCATTCAATTACCTCAGGAATTTTTTTTAATCTATTAACTGCCTCAGGATTTTTCACTGGTTTATCGAGATAAATCCCAATAAAGGCCATTGTAGTATACCCCAGAAGATCAGAATTTAAAACTACATTAGAACCAGAAATCAATCCTGAATTTTCAAGTTTCTTAATTCTTTGATGGACTGCAGCACCAGATATACCTGCCTTTAGAGCAATTTTATTAATTGGAGTTCTCGAATTTGAAATTAGTTCTCTAAGAATTATTTTATCTATTCCATCGATGTTCAAAGATTTATTTTGGTAATCCATTAAAAAAAATTTAGACTACTGAAAGTAATAAAAATATTATTTGTTTGAGCTAATAAATTTTTCTAGTGCCATCGACATAGATGGTATTCCAGGTTCAGGAGCAGAAATATCAATTCTTAAATTTGCATTTTCAGCTGCTTCGAATGTAGTTTTACCATAGAC
>MDSW01092089.1_pt1 | contig 42081 bp, 45 predicted proteins | sample 811171 | NCBI WGS metagenome assembly MDSW01 (sample SAMN05326641, study PRJNA326480) | marine metagenome | isolation source: seawater | place: Atlantic Ocean: North West | collected 2012
ATATGGTGGATAATTTGATTGCATTGTCAAACCTCCATTACCTAACATATTTTCGAACTGGTCAAACATATCGTCAAAACCTATAGAAAATGGTCTTAATGAGTTAAATATAGAAAGATCCTTACTTGTCATTTTTCCTCCTTTGTTAGCAAGGTTATTTAGTAGGCCCCCTTAGGCAACCTAAATCATATATGGGAATTATTTTAATTATTTCAATATTTAAAATTGTATTTTATTTGCAATCTTTAAAGCAAAAGCAAAATCTAAAGCTATTTCTTCAATACCACCATCTCTTCCAGATTTTCCACCATGTCCAGCATTCATTTCTGTTTTCAATAATAGAAGATTATTATCAGTTTTATATTCTCTTAACTTAGCAGTGAATTTTGCCGGCTCATCAAATAATACCCTGTTATCACTTAAGCTGGTTGTTATTAAAATATGTGGGTAATCCATTTTTCTTATATTATTATAAGGAGCATAAGAATAAATATAATCAAAGTGTTCTTTAATTTCTTTTGCATTTCCAAATTCATCAAATTCACCTACTGTTAATGGGAGAGAGTGATCAAGATTTGTAGTTAAGGAGTCCACAAATGGAACCGCCATAATTAAACCCAAAAATAAATCTGGTTCTTTGTTTACAACTGCACCCATAAGAAGCCCTCCAGCTGATCCGCCCATTCCAATTATATTCCCTTTTGAAGTATATTTATTATTTATTAAATATTTTGCAGAAGATAAATAATCCTCAAAGGTATTTTTTTTATTTAATAATTTTCCTTCTTTCCACCATTTCATTCCTCTTTCCATTCCACCTCTTATATGAGCAGTTACCCAAATAATATCTCTATCAATAAGACTTAATTTTGTAGAGCTAAAACCTGCTGACATAGAATTACCATATGATCCATACCCATATAATAATAGATGGGCCGATCCATCTAATTTAGTTTTTTTATGTCTAGTTATTGTTAGCGGAACCATTCTTCCGTCTGATGTTTCGCACTCAAGTCTCTCAACAATATAATTTTCTGGATTATGCCCTGAGGGTATTTCCTGTTCTTTAACCAATTTTTTTTCTTTATTGTTTAAATTGTAAAGATAAACTCTCGACTGAGTTTTTGGAGAAGAATAATTAAGATATACGAAGTCTGTATTTTTATCTCTTTGTTTTAAAGATATACTTGGTTCTATTACTTTTTCATCTGTAAAATTAATTATTTCTTCTATGTTCGTTTTTAAATTTTTTGCATATATTTTTGACAAAGCATTTGAAACCTCAGATCTTAAAATCCAATTTTCTAAAAATATAAGTCCACCTATCAAAACTTCGTTTTTTGGAGGTATGTATTCCCCCCAATTTTGTAAAGCTAAATCATCACATATATCTATCTTAAAATCTTCAGCATTTTCATTGGTATGATTGTAAAAATAACCACCAAATGAATTTACAGAATATATAATTCCTCTTTTTCTTTTTTTAATTATTTTTGGAAAAGGTTTTTCCTCATCAATACCAAAATAATATTGTTCTGATGTATTATGATCAGATGAATTTATAAAAAAATATTTCTCATCAGAACTTAAACCTATACCAACTGTAAATGCCTCACTTTTTTCTTCGAAAATTAATTCGTCATTTTCTACTGATGTACCTATTTTATGTCTATAAATTGTTCTTGGTCTATGATGTTTGTCGAGTTTTGAATAAAATATAAACTTATCATCTAAACTAAATTGAATACTTCCACTTGTATCTTCAATTTTTTCAGTAATTAATTTATTAGTTTTAATGTCTCTAATAAAGATTGTATAATACTCTGAACCTTTTAAATCTAAAGAATAAGCAAGATAGCTATCATTCCAACTTACCTCTAAATCACCTACACCAAAGTATTCAGTTTTTAATTTTTCTTTTTCTTTATCTCCATTCCAAATTTCTTCAATTTTATTAGAACCTATTTTACGTCTAAGTTTAATAGAATAGTTGCCTTCTTTAGTTGTTTTAGTCCAATATTCATAATTGTCATCTAAGTATGGAAGCGATTCATCGTCTAATTTAATTCTTCCTTTAATTTCATTAAATAAAGATTTTTGAATATTTTCGGTATCTTTTAAATTATATTTTGCATAAGCATTTTCATTTTCTAGATACTTTCTTACTTCTGGTAAAAGTTTTTTGCTGTCCTTCAATACTTCTAGAATATTTTCTTGATGTATCCAGCTATAATTATCCTCCCAACTTACATTGTGACAAGATTTTAGTTCTGGTTTTTTTTGTAGATGTGGTACTTTCATAAAATTCTAAATATATGAATATTTTGATTTATTCACTGGTTATTTTTGTCATTATCTACTTTTTATTAAGCTACATTTCTAGGGCCTCGACAAAAAAAATTTCTAAGGGAATAAGAATATCAATATTTTTATTTTCTATAATTCTAGCTATTTTACTTGCTATTGGAGGTAGAGCAATTCTTTCACTGCCTTTAGTACTATTAAGTTTAGGACTTATTAAATTAAAAGGTCTTACATTATGGCAAATTATTGGTCTATTTAGACTAATTCAAACTCTTAGAAGAAAAGGAAGGTTTTCATTTAGTCAAAATAATTTTACCAATTCTTCTTCAACCTTAACTTTAGATGAAGCGTATCAAATTCTAAATTTAGATAAAAATAAAAAAATTTCAAAAGAAGATGTGAAAAAAGCACATGCGAAAATTCAAAAAAAAATTCATCCAGATATTTCACCCGAAACATCAAGACTTTCATCTTTAGTAAATGAAGCGAAAGATCTTGTTCTTAAAGATTTGAGTTAGTTAAAATTTTATTGAAAGTTTCAAATACAACTTTAGGATTTATTCTTTCTTTTGGATGTAAATTATTTTCTGTCTCATTGCTATTATCTGCTGAAATTGGAAACATAATTGGATTGTAACTTCCATACAAAGTAGCTGTATCAGCAAATAAAATAATTGTAGGAATGTTTAAAGCTGCAGATAAATGACTAAAGCTAGTATCGTTACAAATTGATATTGAACAATTTTTTATGACAGGGAGTATTTTATTTATGGATAAGTTATCAAGCCTTGTATATTTGCCATCATCCTCAATAATATCATTTAAGATTTGTTGTTCATCCTCATTTTTTCCAGTTGCAATAAAAAATCTACAGTTATATTTTTTTTTACACAAATTAATAATAGACTTATAAATTTTAGACGGAATTCTTTTGTTGGGTCCTGATCCTCCAGTGCCTAGCAAGACATTAATAATCTTATCATCAATTTTATAATTTTTTTTTGCGTCTAATATTTCGAAATTTTCTAAAATGATTTCAGGTTTAGTTTCAACATCTATATTTAAATTATTTTTTAAAAAAGACTTCGCTTCATTGATAATATGTTGATTTTTTTTTTGAAAAAGAGGGTATTGATAAATTTCTTTAATACCACTCAGTCTTGCTATTAAATTGTATCTTAAAGATGAGTTAAAAATAAAAATTTTATCGAAATTATATTTTTTTATATCTTTAATTAAATTGATAAATCCTGATACACCATCATGTCTTTCATTTTTACCAGATCTTTTTAGATAAATTATATTTTCAATAAATTGATTATTACCAATTATCTCAATAGCTTTTGAGTTTTGTTTAACTAGAATATCCACCTTTGTTTCGAATTTTTTGGCAATAGCTTCTATAAAAGGCAAATAAATAACCATATCTCCTATTCCCATCCTACTTTGCAAAATTAAAATTTTCATAATAATAATATAAACTTTACTAAAAAATTTTTTTTATATAAGTTTTAATTATGAGTGAAATTAAAGGCATTTATGCGGCTTCCCTTTCCATTTTGGATCAGAATCTAGCCCTGGATGTTAATAAAACCATAAAACATGCAGAAAAATTAATAGAATTAGGATGCCACGGTGTTGCTATATTTGGAAGTACTGGTCAGTCACAATTAATCTCAATTGGAGAAAAAATTAAATTAATTAACGAATTGGCTAATAGTAAATTTAAAGATAAATATTTAATTGGAACTGGATTGAACTCTTTAAGTGAAACTATAAACTTTTTAAAAATTTCAAAATCTCTCCAATTTTCCAATTTTTTAATTATGCCTCCCGCCTATTATAAATATCAGGATAAAGATGTAATAAATTTTTATTCAAAAATAGTAAATGAAATAAAAGATTGTAAAATTGTCTTATATAATTTTGAAAAGTTATGTGGATATAAATTTAGTGAAGAATGTGTTTTAGAATTAGTTAAAAAATTTCCTGATCAAATAGTTGGTATCAAAGACAGTTCCTATAATTTATACGAAAGTCTAAGTATTAAAAATTTTTCTATTTTCCCAGGTTCAGAAGCTAAACTCTTAAAGGGTTTAGAAATAGGCTGCTCTGGAGTTATTTCTGCAACCTGCAATGCTACTGCTTCCCTTGCAAGAAATGTATATGATGATTTTCAAAAAAAAAATGAACAAACTAAAAATGAAAAACTTTGTTCAATTCGAAAAGTTTTCGATCAGTTTAATTTAATTTCTGCATTACATACTTTTTATTCCCAAAAGGATAATAGTTATGAAAATTTATTACCGATTTTAAGCCTTTTATCAAAGGATAACGAAAAAAAATTATTTGAAGAATTAGGTAAATTAGATTTTAATATAAATAATTTAAATTAGGTTAAAGATGTATTTGCTTAAATTTTTAAATAGGCTGGTGAAGCATGACGGCTTCGTATTAATAGATGCAAACTTGAATAGACACGTAATTGGCAAACCATCTAATTTAGAAAAACCTATTACACTAAAAATTCTTGATAAAAAACTTCATTATAAATTGCTTTTTTTACCCGATTTGTACTTTGGAGAAGCTTATACGGACGGATCTATAATAATTGAAAACGGTACGCTTACAGACTTTTTAGAAATTGCATTTAAAAATATAGGGAGATCAGAAATAAATAATTTCAGTAGTTTTATTAAAAGGGTTACTGGAGTATATAGGTATTTAACAAATTTTAATGTAATTAGCAGATCTAAAAAAAATGTCGCTCATCATTACGATATTTCAGAAAAACTTTATGATCTTTTTTTAGATAAAAATAGACAATATTCATGCGCTTATTTTACCAATGAAAATGAAAACATTGATCAAGCTCAAACAAATAAGATTAATCATATAATAAAAAAACTTAATCTAAAACCAAATCAAAAAGTTTTAGATATTGGATCTGGCTGGGGTACACTTGCTTTAGAGATTGCTAAGCAGTCCAAATGTGAAGTTGTTGGAATTACTTTATCAGAAAATCAATTGAATTATAGTAATAACAAAGCAAAACAACTAAATCTTGAAAATCAAGTTAGTTTTAAAATGATGGATTACAGAGAGCTTAATGAAAAATTTGATCGAGTTGTGAGTGTAGGAATGTTTGAGCATGTAGGCAGAAAATTTTATAAAAAATATTTTAATAAAGTATCTGATTTATTGTTAGATGACGGAATTGCTTTAATTCATACAATTGGTTCAGTTATGACACCAAGGGTGCCACATCCTTGGATTACTAAATATATTTTTCCAGGAGGATACACTCCAAGTTTAAGCGAAATTGCACTACCTATTGAGAAATCAGGTTTAATAATTTCTGATATTGAGGTATTAAGAATGCATTATTCGCACACTTTAAGAAACTGGAAAAATAGATTTATGGATAAAAAAATAGAAGTCTTAGAAATGTTTGACGAAAAATTCTTCAGAATGTGGGAATTTTACCTTGCAGGTTGTGAAATGGCATTTAAATGGGGCGATCAAATTGTATTTCAATTGCAACTTACAAAAAATTTAACTTCTGCACCAAATACAAGAGACTATATTTATAATAAATAATTGATAATATATCCAACGCCTATCAATGAAAAAAAATAAAAAAAAAAAATCTAAAATAACTAAAAAAAAAAAGAAAAAAAAAATAATTTATAAATCAAGGAAAAAAATCTCCTTTAAAAAAAGAAAAAAAAGTATAAAGACAAATAAAAAAAAAAATAAAATTACAATAAAAAAAAAAGATTTTATATTTTCAGTAGTTAAATTACAGCAAAAGTTAAAATTTAAATTTAATTTTTCTTTTGATTTATTTTCTATAGATAGGGCAATTCAAAATTTCTTTGGAAAAATTGATGAGAGTATACAAAAATATAGAATTCTCAAAAGACAAGAAGAAGATAGATTAAAAATTAGAGAATTGGAGAGATTAGAAAAATTAAAAGTTATTGAAGAGAAAAGAAGAAAAGAAGAAATCGAAAAAAATTATAAAATTAAATTGAAGGAGCTCAAAGAAGAAGAGCTATTGGAAAAACAGAGAAAAAAAGAAATTAAAACTTTCTTAAGAAAAGAACAAGCAATTATTAGAAAAGAACAAGCTGAAAAACAAAGAAAATTTTTAGAAGAAATAAAATTAGAACAAAAAATTGATAAATTTAGAGTAAGGGAAGTAAAAGAGTTAGAAAGACTAGAAAGAATATCGCTTAAAGAAAAAAGAGAGGATTATGCAGGTCTTCAGGAAAGAATTGAAAAATTAAAACAAAAATACAAATTAATTAGAGATCAAAAAATTAGAGAAAGAGTAGAGGCATTAGGAGTAAAAGTTCAAGAGGGTGATGACAGGGAAACTTTATTAATAAAAGAGAGAGAATATCATTTAGCCAGACAAAAGGTTGAACTTGCATTAGAAAGTTTTTATAGAAGCGCAAATAGTTTGGTTTTTCAATTAAATAAAAGACATATCACTAGACATATGTCTATCTTAAGATGTATCGATAGAAGATTTGAAAGTGGAGAAATTTTTATAAAATGGGATGAGTCAATTGATGATGATTGGTTAATATTAATATATATTAAAAATAATTCTCCAGAGGAGGGAATTGTAATTGAAGATAAATCAAATCCTGAAAAAAATTTATCTCACGAATTTAAGAGCAGCGATATATTTAAAGCTTCTGATTTGATGGTTGACTCACTAACTAACTTAATTTCAAAAAAAAGAGAAAAAAAATAGTTAATTATTAATCATTAACATATACAGAGACGCCTCTGTTATTAATATCAACATCAAATTTTTTGTGTAATGGAGGAAAAGCTCTCTGAGAACAATCTAATCTATCACATGTTCTGCATGAAACCCCAATTGGTATTTCAGTCTTTTTATCTGTAATATCTATATTCTCAGTATAAACAAATTCTTTTGCATGTTTAGCCTCACAACCTAGTCCAATAGAAAGCATACTTTTTTTTTGTCCATGTCTTCCAACACCTTTTTCAACAGTCCTAGCTATACAGACATATTTTTCTCCATTTGTCATTTTACTTACTGCAGCTTGTATTACACCAGGTCTAGAAAATGCTGAATAAACATTCCATCTTGGACAAGCACCACCATATCTTGGAATTTCAATTCCGGACAATGAAAATCTTTTTGAAATATTTCCTGCAACATCTACTCTTAAAAAATGAAATGGAATACCTGGTAAATTAGGATCTTGCAAGCAAGTTACTCTATGCGCTACTTGCTCAAATGAAGTTGCAAAAGTATTTTGTAAAAGTTCTAAATCGTATTTTAAATCTTTACATTCTTTATGAAATAATTTGTAAGGCATCAATATTGCAGCCCCACAATAATTTAATAGCGCAACCCTAGTTAACTTTTTAGACTCTTCAGAGGGAAAATTAAATGTTGTAAGGTATTCATTAATAATATTAAAAGCACCTTCTTGAGCAATTTGAGCTGCAGCATGTAATTTTTTTGTTTCTAAAGACAAATAATCAGATAATAATAATTCTTTTTTATTCTTATTGAAAATTTTCGAGAAAGGTTTACCCTCTTCTGGAATAATATCTTTTACTGTAATTCCATACTCTGATTTAATAAAATCACATAGTGCTATGTATCTAGTTCTATTATTTTGTTTAACTTTCTCAAAAATATTATTTGCAAAATCCTCTAATTTAGGAAAATAATTTTTATTTTCTTGTAAAAAATCAGATATAACCTCTCCAGGAAAAGAATTTTTTCTGTTATCTACTATTTTTCCTGAAAGCTTTTCAATTTTATTTACAAGCTCATGATCTTTTTTTTTATAGTTATCTCCTAATTTGATTAAAGCTTTAGCAATTTTTGGATTTGTGCTTACTAAATCCTGAACTTCTGGACCCAGAATATCTAAATCCTCAAATAATTTATCATCTAATAACTCAGATATATTATTAACTAAGTTATAGTCTGATTTGTTTGTAAGATCGGATACCTCAATTTTAAGCTCTTGACATATTTTTAGAAGTAAATCAGCATCGATTTTTCTTTTGCCACCCTCTATTAAAGTAAGATAGCTAGGAGAAATATTTAATTTTTCTGCAAGCTTGTTAGCCTGCAATCCTTGTTGGCGTCTAAAAACCTTTAATTTTGGCCCAATTTTTAAATCTATTTGACTCATATTTACAATTTGTAAATTTTGTAAAATAAAATTTACTTCAAATTGTTACGATTTACAAGCATTTTTCACTTTTTTGTAGATTTTGTAAATGTTGTAAATTATAAGTTTCTTATGGATAAAAACAAAATTAACACTGAAAAACACTCTAATACTACTAATATTCAAGAGCTTAGTGAGCATAAATCTAGAGGAATTTACTTAAGAGATGACCACTGCGATTGGGGATCTAGTGGTATGAATGAATTCACTCAAGAGTTTAGTGATAAAGAGTAGTTTATTCATATAAATTATAAATCAGACAATTATGAGTTCAGAACAAAAAGTTAACTACGATTTAAAAAGATTTGCTGGAATTAAAAGAGATTATACAACTAAAGAAGTAGAGAGATTGAGGGGTTCTTTAAAAATTGAATATTCATTAAGTAAACAACAATCAGAAAAATTATGGAATTTATTAAACACAGAGCCATATGTTAATACATTAGGTTCTCTGTCTGGCAACCAAGCAGTGCAACATGCCAAAGCAGGACTTAAAGCTATTTATTTAAGTGGATGGCAAGTAGCAGCTGACGCTAATAGTGCTGGAGAAATGTATCCAGATCAATCTCTTTATCCTTATGATAGCGCTCCAAAACTAGTAGAAGCTATGAACAATTCTTTGATCAGGGCGGACCAGATACAACATATGGAATTAATAGATGGTGACATGAAACAAGAAGTTAAAACAGATTATATGTTGCCTATTATTGCAGATGGTGAAGCTGGTTTCGGAGGACCTCTTAATGTTTTTGAATTAACAAAAAAATTTATTAAAGCTGGTTCAGCAGGTGTTCATTTTGAAGACCAGCTAGCAAGCGAGAAAAAATGCGGTCACATGGGTGGAAAAGTTTTAGTTCCAACAGGTACAATGATAAGAAATTTAAAAGCAGCAAGATTAGCTTCTGATATTGCAGACGTACCTCTTATTATTTTAGCAAGAACAGATGCGAATGCAGCCAAGCTAATTACAAACGACTTTGATGAAAATGATAAACCATTTTTAACTGGAGAGAGATCTCCAGAGGGATTTTTTTATGTTAAAGATGGAATAGATCAAGCAATATCTAGGGGCTTAGCTTATGCACCTTATGCAGATTTAATATGGTGTGAAACTGCTACGCCAAATTTAGCAGAGGCAAAAAAATTTGCTGACGCAATACATTCTAAATTTCCAGGAAAATTATTAGCATATAATTGCTCTCCATCTTTTAATTGGAAAAAACATTTATCAGATCAAGAAATAGCATCTTTTCAAAAAAAGCTAGGTGAAATGGGTTATAAATTTCAATTTATTACTTTAGCTGGTTTTCATACACAAAATATTGCAATCTTTGAGTTGGCCGAAAAGTACAAAAAAGAAGGAATGGCGGCATATTCAAAGATTCAGCAAAATGAATTTTCTAGAGAAAAAGATGGATATACAAGCGTTAAGCACCAAAGAGAAGTAGGCACATCTTATTTCGATGCAGTTTCTAATACGATAAGTTCTGGAAAAAGCTCCACAACTGCAATGGAAGGTTCAACAGAGTCAGAACAGTTTTAATTAGATTTTAATTTTTGTATCGTATTCCAAGCTAAATTTATTGCTCTCATTTTTTCTTTGCTAGCATTAATTACCTCTTCCGGAACCCCTTTGCTTATTAGTAAATCAGGATGATGTTCTTTGCTAAGTTTTAAATATTTTTTTCTAATTTTTTCTAAATTATCATCTGGTGAACTTTCTAATACTATATAAGGGTTTAATTTGTCTGAGGATTTTCTACTTTCTTTAATACCTAAAAATTGTTTTTTGCTTAATCCAAAAATTTTTGAAATATTTTCAATCATTTCAAACTCAGATTTACTCACTTCACCGTCTGACTCAGCTATATAGAATAATATATTTATTACTTCCTCTAAAACATTAATATTACCCTTATAAAATTGAGAAATTTGATGAGCATATTGTTCATAACCGCTACTTTCTTCCTTTGCTTTATTAAAAATTTTTCCAACCTGGTCTAACTCATTTTCAGGAATTTTAAGTTTATCTTTTACAGCAATTAATTCTTCACGACTTACACGACCATCTGCTTTGCTTAATTTTGCAGAAAGCACTATTAATGATAATGCAAAAACTCTTTGTCCTTGAGCTTGACTAGAAAATCCTGCACTAGCTCTTGCTCGTGAAATTTTTCCTCCTAGAACAGAACCTAAAAGCATTCCTAACGGTCCTCCTAGTGAAAAACCAATCATACCTCCAATTAAACTTCCCCAGATAGACATAAAATCAATTTATTTAAAATTTGTGACTATATATTCCCATTTACCCATTCGTTGATACATTACTTTCATAATAATATTATTTTTAGGATTATACCATATATCAAAGTCCAGTTTTTTATCTTTTGGCAAATTATCGTCTTTAGATTTTAACTTATAATGTTCTACTAAATATTTTTCATGATTTATTGTAATTTGCTCTTTGCCAATAAATTCTACTATCTGATGTTTTATACTACCTGACAAGGGACTAATTTGCTTTTCAGACTCTAAAATTTTATGATTCCACCAATTCCCAACAATACAATCTAGTCCCGCTTCTCCTTTGTAAGACGAACCATCAATATCATATTTTTTACTGTTTAAATTTAATGACAAATTAACAAATTTTTCTTTATCATTTTGAAAAGTATTTGATTCAAATTTAATAAGTTGATTGTCTTTATAAGTTTCAATACCTTCGCTTAAAATTGAAAATATTGTTGCTCCAAATATTTCAACTTTAAAGTTTGTATAATTTTTTACTATCATCAAATTATTTTGCCTTTCAAAAAAATAATTGCTATATCCAATTACTTCTCCATTTCTTAATACATCCATATTGATTTGAATTATCCCTTTATAATGTTGTGCATGAGCAAAAACTTTAGAAGTTATTAAAGTAAAAATAATAATGTAAAAATATATTTTCATTTATTAATTTTGAAGAAAGATAGTATATATATTTATCAAAAAAAATGTTTTTAAATATTAAGAAAGTGCCAAAAACCTCATGGAGTTCTAAAAAACCTTTGAACTTTAAACCAAAAATATTGACCTTTTTTTATTTATGCTTTGGTTTATCTTTATTTGGTCTAGGTGAGGGACTTCTTTTAGTTTCTCTAACAGGAGCATCGCCATGGAGTGTTCTTGCACAAGGAATTTCATTACATGTGAATTATTCAATTGGACTTATTACATTTTTTATAAGTTTATTTGTAATTTTTTTATGGATTTTTTTAAACCAAAAACCTGGGATTGGTACAATTCTGAATGCAGTGATAATTGCAGTTATGATTGATTTATGTTTAAAATTTATATCTCCACCAGAAATTTATTTTTTAAAAATTTTAATGGCTATTTTTGCAGTGTTAATTGTTGGAATAGGTAGTGGGTTTTATTTAATAGCTAATTTAGGACCAGGTCCAAGAGATGGTTTAATGACAGGACTCCAACAAAAAACTAATTTTCCAATTGCTTTAGTAAGAGCTTTCTTGGAAATTACTGTAGTTTCTTTAGGATGGTATTTAGGTGGAACTTTTGGTATAGGTACACTGATATTTGCATTTGGGGTTGGTCCTGCAGTTGCACTAGGCCTTTATTTAGTCGATAAATTATTTAATTAATAAATTTATAGATTATTTTTTTTTCTAAAAATTTTATTTCTCATAAATGATAGAGTTATAATAATTATAATTACTATTATATGTGGAACATATGCAAAGATGTCAAATTTATTCCAATGAACTATATCCATATAAGGACCGATATAAAAAAGTATAGGCACCCATGTAATAATTTTTTCAAATAAATTTGAACCAAAAAATTCTTTGTCTCCTACTGCAAGAGAATAACTTCCTAAATTATTTTTATTAAAAACTTTTATTATGTAAGAACCTGCATTTAATTTTAAACTTGATTTAAATTCTGAATTATTATGGGAGCCTATTTGAGGCCCTAACCAGTACCAGTCTCTTGCATAAGGTTCGTACCAAGCTTTCCAATCAAAATCCTCACCATCTTCAAAAAAAATCATTTGGTTATTTTCGTCAATAACCTCCAATGAAAACCACATTAAACTTTCATTTTTTTTTGGCGAGGTAATTCCAGCATAAAAAGAAAAAGATTTGTCACTATTAATAATATAATAATGTGGGCTTCCAGTTAATTTACCATAATAAGCTTTCGATATTTCAGGATTAATTACATTATGAGGATCTTCTAAAGTAGGCGAGTAATTTATTAATTTTGGTTGATGAGCATTAGCATTTAAACAAAAAAGAAAAATCAAAATTGTAAGAACTATTTTCATTTAATAAGAATTTTATATTAAATAAAAAAAAAGGGCAGTAAAAACTGCCCTTTCTGAATTTTTGTTTGAGATAAATGGGTATTACATTCCCATACCACCCATACCACCCATACCGCCCATACCTGCGCCTGGCATTCCTCCAGCTGGTCCTGCATCTTTGTCTTGTGGCTTGTCTGCTACCATTGCTTCAGTAGTTACTAGTAAACCTGATATTGAAGCAGCATCTTGCAAAGCGGTTCTTACAACTTTAACTGGATCGATTATTCCCTCTTTAAACATGTCTACGTATGTTTCAGTTTGAGCGTCATATCCATGAGATGGTTTTTTCATTTCTAGTAATTTACCTACCACTACTGAACCATCTACCCCAGCGTTTTTGGTTATTTGTCTAATCGGAGCTTGAAGAGCACTTTTAACTATTTCTACACCAGCTTTTTGGTCATCACCTTTTACTTTAACTTTTTCAAGGTCTTCAGCTGCATATAAAAGTGCACACCCTCCACCTACAACAATTCCTTCCTCAACTGCTGCTCTTGTTGCATTTAGTGCATCTTCAACTCTATCTTTCTTCTCTTTAACTTCTACTTCTGTTGCACCACCGACTTTAATGACAGCGACACCACCAGCTAATTTAGCTAACCTTTCTTGAAGTTTTTCTCTATCATAATCTGAAGTTGTTTCTTCAACTTGAGCTTTGATTTGAGCACATCTTGCTTCAATATCTGATTTTTTTCCACTTCCACTAACTATAGTACTGTTTTCTTTGTCAACTTTAACTTTTTTAGCAGAACCAAGATCAGTTAGTTTAACATTTTCTAATTTAATACCAAGATCTTCCGATATTACTTGGCCACCAGTTAAGATAGCAATATCCTCTAACATTGCTTTTCTTCTATCTCCAAAACCTGGGGCTTTAACTGCTACGACTTTTAATCCACCTCTTAGTTTATTTACAACTAATGTAGCTAATGCTTCACCTTCAACATCTTCAGATATAATCATTAATGGTCGACCAGCTTGAACTACAGCTTCTAAAAGAGGAACCATCGGCTGAAGATTGGTTAACTTCTTCTCGTGTAATAATATTAATGGGTTATCTAATTCAGTAGTCATTTTATCTGCATTTGTTATAAAATATGGAGATAAATAACCTCTATCAAATTGCATTCCTTCAACAACTTCTAATTCTGTCTCAATACTTTTTGCTTCCTCTACAGTTATCACTCCTTCATTTCCCACTTTTTGCATAGCTTTAGCAATCATATTTCCAATCTCTTTATCTCCATTCGCTGAAATTGTTCCAACTTGGGCAATTTCATCGCTATCCTTCACTTTTTTTGCTGATGAGATTAGTTTATCTCGTACGTGCTCAACTGCTGCATCAATTCCTCTTTTAACATCCATTGGGTTCATTCCCGCAGTTACATACTTACATCCTTCTCTAACAATGGACTGAGCTAATATAGTTGCGGTAGTTGTTCCATCACCAGCTTCATCGTTAGTTTTGCTTGCAACTTCTTTTACCATTTGAGCACCCATATTTTCAAATTTATCTTCAAGCTCAATTTCCTTTGCTACAGAAACACCATCTTTAGTTGTTCTTGGAGCTCCAAAAGATTTATCAATAACTACATTTCTTCCTTTAGGTCCAAGTGTTACTTTTACAGTGTTTGCTAATACATCAACTCCCTTAAGCATTGATGATCTAGCTTCAGAGTCAAATTTTACTATTTTTGCCATTATATTTTCTCCTTATATTAATTTACTTTTTTGAAGAAATACCCATAATGTCAGACTCTTTCATTATGCTGTACTCTTTTCCATCAATTTTAACTTCTGTTCCTGACCATTTTCCAAAAAGAACTTTATCTCCAACTTTCACATCCATTGGAATTATTCTTCCATCTTCAGTCTTTGCTCCACCACCTACAGCTACTACTTTACCTTCTTGAGGTTTTTCCTGAGCTGTATCTGGAATTATGATGCCACCAGCAGTTTTTTCACTGCTATCTAATACTTCTATTAAAACTCTGTCGTGTAACGGTTTAAACTTCATACTAATTCTCCTATAAATATGATGATCATATAAAGACAGATTGACTTTATTTCAAGATATCTAAAGAAATTATAATTATAAAAAAACCAAGAAAAATAGACGTTTTTGCGTTATATCTGATTTATGGTCAAAAATTTAGATAAAGATGGTCTTAAATCTATTGCCTATAACTATGATTTATTCTTTATAGATATTTGGGGAGTTATACATAATGGAATAAAACTTTATGAAAATTCTGTAAATGTTTTAGACAATTTGGAAAAAATTGGCAAAGAATTTATCTTATTGACTAATGCACCAAGGCCAAACAAAACAGTTGAAAAATTTTTACAAAATATTGGTCTAGATAATAAAAAGTCAAATAAAGTATTCACATCCGGCGAAGCAACATTAGGTTTTTTTAATAAAGAACTCAAAAATATGAAATTTTATCATATAGGTCCATCCAAAGATTTTGATTTGTTTGAGTTATATAAAAATAATAAAACTCAAACAATTGAAGAAGCTGAGTTTCTATTATGCACCGGATTATTTGAAAATCATGAAAATGATATTGAGTTTTATAAGAATTTGTTTTTAAAAAAAACTGATTTAAAAATGGTTTGTACAAATCCTGATTTAGTTATTGATAGAGGTGATAAAAGAGAACTTTGTGCAGGTTCAATTGCAAAAACCTTTTTAGAATTAGGAGGAAAAGTTGACTTTTTTGGAAAACCTTATTCTTTAGTTTACAAAAAAGCAACACATTTAAATAATAAAAAAGTTTTATGTATCGGCGATAATCTTAATACTGATATTAAAGGAGCTAATAATCTAAAATTCGACTCCCTTCTTATTACAAATGGTATTCACAAAATGGAAATTAATAGTAATTATGGAGATATATTTAAAAAATATAAATCATATGCAAATTTTATACAATCAGAACTTAAATGGTAAAAAATTTAAAAATATATTCAAATTTTAAAATAAAAAAAAAACATGAAAATTCAATTTTATTAGTTGGTAATTTTGATGGATTACATAAAGGACATCAAAAACTTTTTAAACAAGCATTAAATATTAAAGGGCAAACAGATTATCCTCTTGGAGTAATTACTTTTGATCCAATTCCAAAAATGTTTTTTAATAAAGAATTAAAAAATTATAGATTATCTAATTTTTCGCAAAAAATAAATCTTTTTAAAAATTTTAATGTTGATTTTATTATAAATAAAAAATTCGATAAAAAATTTTCCAAAATAAGCTATCTAAAATTTATAAAAGGTATAATTAACAAAAAAATAAAGGGAAGAATAATTTTTGTGAGTAATAACTTCAGATTTGGTAACAAACGCAAAGGAAATGTAAAAATCCTAAAAAAATTTCAAAAAAAATATAATTATAAAATAATTAATCCTTCACCGTTAATTAAAAACAAAAAAATAATTTCTTCAACTAAAATTAGAGATCTTCTAAAAATTGGTAAATTAAGAAAGGCTAATAATTATCTTGGAAGAAATTGGTCTATCGAAGGAAAAGTTATAAAAGGAAGAATGCTTGGAAAAAAAATTGGTTTTCCAACCTGCAACATAGATATTAAGAATTATGTAATTCCAAAGTTGGGGGTTTACTCTGTAAAAGTATTTATAGAAAATAATAAACGAAAATATTATCAAGGTATTGCAAATCTAGGGTATAGACCGACTTTTAATCAAAAAAATATTCTTTTAGAGGTAAATTTATTTAATTTTTCCAGAAATCTTTATAATAAGAAATTGCTTGTAGAATTTAAAAAATTTATAAGAGGTGAAAAAAAATTTCGGGGTATAGAACAATTAAAAAAACAAATTAAGAAAGATATTAAAATAGCTAAAAAATTATAAAAATATGAGTAAACAAGATATTAATTTGCCCAAAACTGCTTTTTCAATGAAAGCTAATCTGCCAGTTAAAGAACCCGGTTTGATTGAATATTGGGATAAAATAAATTTATATAAAAAATTAAGAGAAACTAATAAGGGTAAAGAAAAATTTATTCTTCATGATGGACCTCCATACGCTAATGGAAATATTCATATGGGGACAGCCTTAAATAAAATTCTTAAAGATATAATTACCAAATTTCATCAAATGAATGGAAAAGACTCCGTTTATGTCCCGGGTTGGGATTGTCATGGTTTACCAATTGAATGGAAGATAGAAGAACAATACAAAAAAAATAAAAAAAATAAAAATGACGTACCAATTGTTGAATTTAGGAAGGAGTGCCGTGAATTTGCAAGTAAGTGGATTAATGTTCATAGAGAGCAATTTAAAAGACTTGGAGTAGTTGGTGATTGGGATAACTACTACTCAACAATGAGTTTTGATGCAGAGGCTCAAATAGTTAGGGAGTTGGGAAAGTTTTTAAAAGAAGGTAGCTTGTATAGAGGATATAAACCAGTCTTATGGTCAACTGTAGAAAAAACAGCACTAGCAGATGCAGAGGTTGAATATCTTGATCATTTGTCAGATACTATTTATGTATCATTTCCAATTAAAGAAACAAAAATAGATAAACTAAAGGGTTCAGAAGTTATAATTTGGACAACAACACCGTGGACTATACCTGCTAACAAGGCTTTAGCTTTCAATAATAGTTTAAAATATATTGTAATTGAAATAAATGATCAGAGCGATTTTTACAAAAGGAAAATAATTTTAGCAAAAGACTTATTACAAAATGTAATAAAAGAATGTGAAATAAAAAATTTTAAAATTGTTCATGAATTTAAGGGTAAAGATTTTTTAGGAACAATTTGTTCACATCCCTTTTTTAAAATAGGATATGATTATGATGTGCCAATGTTAGAAGCGAGGTTTGTTACAACTGAGCAAGGATCTGGAATAGTTCACTGCGCTCCAAGTCATGGACCTGATGATTTTAATCTTTGTATAAATAATAATATAAAAGCTTTAGAAACTGTAGATAACGATGGAAAATATACTAAACACGTGTTGAACTTCGAAGGTATACATATTTTCAAAGCCAATCCGTTAGTAATAGAAAAACTAAAAAATCAAAAAAATTTGCTTGCAAATGGTAAATTAAATCATTCCTATCCACATTCCTGGAGATCAAAAGCACCGCTTGTTCATAGAGCTACTCCTCAATGGTTTATTTCAATGGAAAGTCATAAATTAAGACAAAAAGCTTTAAAAGCTATTGATGAAACAAATTTTTATCCTTCAAAAGGAAAGGAAAGATTAAAATCAATGATAGAGACAAGGCCTGATTGGTGCGTTTCAAGACAAAGAGTATGGGGAGTTCCCTTACCAATTTTTATATCAAAAAAAAATGGCAAAGTCTTAGTAGATGACGATGTATTTGAAAATATTGCAAATATCTATGAAAAAGAGGGTTCAGATTGTTGGTTTTCAGACAATCCTCAAAAGTTTTTAGGTGATAAATATAAGTCTGAAGATTATGAAAAAATTACCGATATTGTTGAGGTTTGGTTTGATAGTGGTTCAACTCACTCTTTTGTTTTAGAAAAAAGAAAGGATTTAAAATGGCCTGCATCAATGTATTTAGAGGGTTCTGATCAACATCGAGGTTGGTTTCACTCCTCATTATTGCAATCTTGTGGAACTAGAGGGAGAGCTCCATTTGAGAACATACTATCACATGGCTTTGTGGTTGATGGTAAAGGATTAAAAATGTCAAAATCTCAAGGAAATGTAATATCTCCCGAGGATATTCTTAAAAAGTATGGCGCAGATATATTAAGAATATGGGTTGCATCATCAGATTATTCTGAAGATCTTAGAATCGATTATTCAATTTTAGAGCAACATGCAGAATCTTATAGAAAAATTCGAAATACATTTAGATACCTCTTAGGTAACCTAAATGATCACTGTCTTAAAGAAAAATTTTCAGAAATTAAAATTGATGAACTTCCAGAATTAGAACAATTTATGTTAAACAAATTATACATTTTAAATGTTTCATTTAAAAAAAATTTTAATCAATATAATTTTCATGCTTTATACAGAGATCTTTTAAATTTTTGTACTATAGATTTATCTTCATTTTATTTTGACATAAGAAAAGATTGTTTGTACTGCGATTCAGTAGATTCTTTTAAAAGAAAAAGTTGTATAAGAGTATTATCTATTATATTAGAGAGTTTATTAACTTGGTTTGCTCCAATACTATCTTTCACTACAGAAGAAATTTTTAGTTTAGTTAAAGATAGTAAAGAAAATAGCATACATATAAAAAAATTTATAGAAATTCCATTAAAGTGGAAAAATGAGTCACTTCAAAAAAAATGGGAAAAAATATTATCAATCAGGAATATTTCAAATATTAGTATCGAAGAAAAAAGAGCAAATAAGGAAATTGGTTCAAGTTTAGAGGCAAATATTGATATTAAACTTAAAAAAAAATTATATGAAATGGCACAAAACTTGGATTTCGCAGAAATTTGTATTACATCCAAAGCTAATATTGTTTTGGATGATAATATAGAAGAAGATATAGTTGTAAAAACAACAAAGGCAGTTGGTAAAAAATGTGATGTGTGTTGGAAAATTTCTAAAGAAAAATGCAGCAGGCATAATTGCCCAATATCTTAATGCTTAATAATAAAAAATATATTCTATACACAATTATTATTATTATATTATTTTCAATTGATAGAATTTCTAAACTTTACATTTTAAATATTGCCCAAACTTCTGGCCAGGTTGATATTTATATTAATTCATTCTTAAATTTTATATTAATATGGAATACAGGTATTGGTTTTGGATTGTTTTCTGTTAATGAGACATTTTCATATAACATTTTGACTTTTTTAATCATAATTATAAATTTTATAATTTTATATTATGCTGTAAAATCTAATAATATTACATCTTATTTTTTTATTATGGTTCTCGGTGGTTCCTTGGGAAATCTTTTTGATAGAATTTATTATTCAGCAGTACCTGATTTCATCGATATAAATTACAATGGTTATCATTGGTTTATATTTAATGTTGCGGATATATTTATTACAACAGGTATATTTTGCCTTATTATTGTAGAACTTCTGGGATATAAAAGAAAATAACATATGAAAAAAATAATTCTAACATGTTTGATATTAATTTTTATGAATTCTTGTCAATCGGTGCAAGATGGTTTAACTGGAAAAAAAAGGTCAGAAAGCAATGATGAATTTTTTGTTATAAAAAAAAATCCGCTTACAATGCCACCGGATTTTGACAAATTACCAACACCTGCGGGTGAAGAAAATAATATTGAAGAAAATGATACAATTAAAGAATTATTAGGAGAAAATCCAGATAACAATGAAAGCACCCCCTCAAATACTAGCAAGAGTTTAGAAAATAGTATTTTAGAAAAGATAAATGAATAATGTTCAAAACACCAAATTTAAAATTTGAAAATTTTAAATTAAAAAAATTTAAAAAAAAAATTTCTAAAATTGATTCGAGTTACTTAAATAGCTTTAAAATTTTAGATACTCTTAAACCAAAATTTAATTATAGTTTCAATTCTAAAGATATTAAAAGAATAAAAAAAAAATAAAATATTTAGGGTAATTGGAATGGGTGGATCTTCTCTAGGAGTTGAGGCCATATATCAATTCATTAATCATAAAGTAAAAAAAAAATTCTTATTTGTAAATAATTTACAAAACAAATATAAAAATTCAAAAATTAATTCTAAATGTATTAATATAATAATATCAAAGTCAGGGGATACTTTGGAGACCATTATAAATTCGAATATTTTAATCAATAAAAATAAAAAAAATAATATATTTATAGTAGAAGATAATAAAAATTATCTTAGATCACTGGCATCAAAACTAGAGTCAGAAATATATGATCATAAAAACTTTATTGGAGGCAGGTATTCAGTATTATCAGAAGTAGGCATGTTACCTGCAGAGTTAATGGGCCTTAATAAAGAAAAATTTAAAAGATACAATTTTTTGTTTAAAAATAAAAACTTTTTAAATTCATTGATTGAAAATGTTAATCAAACCTTAAGTCTAATTAATTATAAAAAATATAACTCTATAATTCTAAATTATGATGAGGGGTCAGAAAATTTATTTAAGTGGTACCAACAACTCTTAGCAGAAAGTCTCGGAAAGAAATCAAAAGGAATTTTGCCATTTATATCTTCAATGCCTAAAGATAATCATAGTATGTTACAACTATATTTAGATGGACCAAAAAATAATTTTTTCACATTTTTTAATTTAAATTATAAAGATAGTATCAAAATTAAAAATAATCTCATTCTAAATTCTAAAAATTATCTAAAAAATAAGTCTATAGCTCAAGTATTAAATTATCAAAAAATTGCTACACAAAATATATTTAGGAAAAAAAATATACCATTTAGATCAATTGAAATTTATAACAAATCAGAAGAAACATTAGGAGAATTATTCTGTTTTTTTATTTTGGAAACTATAATGCTCGGCAGGGCTTTAAATGTAAATCCTTTTGATCAACCTTCTGTAGAATTAGTTAAAAAAGAAACAAAAAAATTGTTAATTAATAGTAAAAAATAGTATTTTAGAAATTCCATAATTTCTCTCATCAACAATATTAATGTATTCAGAAAAGCCTTCACTCTTTCTTGAATTTCTATGAATTATTCCATAACCATTTTTTTTTAAAATTTTAAATTTTTTAATATATAAAAATAATTGATCTAAATTATTAAATAGATAAGGCGGATCTAAAAATACAACATCGTAAGTTCTTTCGAGATCTTGAAAAGTTTCCTCAGACAAAATATTGTTCTCGACTATTTCAAAGTTTTGAGATTGAGTACTTTTTAGATTTTTTTTTAATATTTTACATACTGAATTATAATTTTCTATAAATGTAACAAACTTAGCCCCTCTAGATAAACATTCTATTCCAAACGAACCTGAACCTGAAAATAAATCTAGAATTTCTTTATCAATTATACTTGAATTAATTTTTTTAGAATGTGTTATCAGATTAAAAATAGACTCTTTTGTTAAATCCTTAAGAGGTCTCGTCTTTTTATCTGATGGTTCAAATAATTTTTTACCTCTATATTTGCCTGAAATTATCCTCATTATTTTTATTTATCTAAAATTTTATGACCTATATCTCTTCTAAAATATTTATTTTTCCAATTTAATTTTTCTAATGTTTTGTTAGCTTTTTTTCTTGCCAATTTTAATGATTTAGAAATTACTGTAGAATTTAAAACTCTTCCACTTATTGAATATACTTTGCCATTTTTGTCTCTTATTGTACCAGCATGAAAAAGTTGTTTTTTTTTGGTATTTTTGAATTTATTAATATTTTTAATTTCCACCCTTCGTTTAAATTTATTAGGATAGCCTTTACTTGCCGCCACAACAGTAATACCACACTCTTTTGTCCAGCTAATTCTTTTTTTTTGAAGTGTATTATTAAAAATTGATTTAAATAAATCAGCTAAATCATTTTTTAATCTCATCATCAATACCTGACATTCTGGATCTCCAAATCTGATATTGTATTCGATCAATTTAGGCTCAGATTTATTAATCATTAAACCTGCGTAAAGAATACCTATATAATTAGATCTCATTTTTTTCATTCCTGATATAGTTGGCTCAATAATTTTTTTTAAAATTTTTTTTTCGATCGATTTTGTTATTAAATAAGAAGGCGAATATGCACCCATACCACCTGTATTTGGACCAGTATCGTTTTCTCCTATTCTTTTGTGATCTTGGGCAGTTCCGATAGGTAAATAATTTTTTCCATCAGTGAGCACAAAGTAACTTGCCTCTTCACCCTCAAGGAATTCCTCAACTAAAACCTTTTTTGAGGTTTTAAATTTCCCATTAAGTATTAATTTTATTTCTTTTTTTGCATCAGATATATTGTTAAATATTGTTACCCCTTTACCCGCAGCTAAGCCATCAGATTTAACTACTATTGGTAAATTGAACTTATTTAACTTATTTCCCAAATTTCTATAACTTACAATTTCAATATATTTTGCGGTTGGAATTTTAAATTTTTTACAAAAATTTTTCATAAAAACTTTTGAACCTTCCAGTTTTGAGGCACTTTTGGATGGACCAATAATTTTAACTTCTTTTTTTTTAAAAAAATCAACTATACCATTTACTAAAGGTTCTTCAGGCCCAACAAATATTAAATCTATTTTTTTTTTACTAATAATTTTAGCTAATTTTGGAAAATCATTATAATTAACTTCTAAATTTTCTACAATTTCTGAAGTTCCACCATTTCCTGGTATACAAAATATTTTGTTAACTAAAGGTGATTGTTTAAGTTTAAAGCATAAAGAATGCTCTCTACCTCCATTTCCAATTATTCCAATATTCATATATTTAGTTTATAAACTAAATGTGTATAAAAAATTAGCAAAATTAAAATATTTACCAAATAATTTTGAGATAATAGAAGATGGGGATCACGTTATTTGCTCAGTTTCTGGAAAGAAAATTTCTTTAAATAACCTTAGTTATTGGAATGTAGAGTTGCAGGAGCCATATTATTCATTTGTTGAAGCCCAATTAAAGAAAGATAAAAAATAAAATTACTTCCATCTATCATGTGTCCAGATCCATTGATCCAAATTTTTTGCGACCATTTTTTCTAATAATTTATTTAGTTTAAGAGTTATACTTTGAATATTCTCTTTTTCCTCAAAACTTAATGGTTTTTCAAAATATAATTTAAAATAATGCTGATCTTTTCTTTCAATATAAACCGGAACAACTTCGCATCCATATTTTTTTACTAATTGCGCTGGTATAGTGGTAGTATAACATTTTCTATTAAAAAAGTTTATTTCTTCACCTTCCGACACTCTTTGATCAATCATTAAAGCTACAGAATAACCTTTTTTAAATAATTGAATAAGCTCTCTTGTGCCTGATTTGCCTTTTTTTATTTGTTCTTTGCAAATATATTTGGTTCTGATGTTCTCCATTATTTTATTAAGGAAAATATTATTTAATGGACGATATATTGTTGCCAATTTAACTCCTGACTTCTCAATTTGCATTGCCATCAATTCAAAATTATTGAAGTGACCAGAAATAAAAACAACTTGTTTATTATTTTTTTTTATATCATTTAAAATATTTATCCCTTCAATCTCAATATAACTTTTTAATTCATCGTTTCTAAAACCTTTTAAAAAAGGATACTCCGCAAAAATTCTACCATAGTTTCCCCACATATTTTCTATAGTAGTTTCTAAATGATTATCATCTTCAATTAAGTTGCTCTTTCTTAAATTTTCTTTAATTTTATTTTTTGGTCTAGTAAATGGACCAATATATTTTCCAATAATTTTTCCGATTTTTGAAGATGATTTAAATCCAATTACTTTAAAAATAGAAAATAATAATAGAATGATCAAAAATTCAAAAAAATATTTTATAACTTTCATTTAAATTTATTTAATAAAAATCTTAAATCCTTTTTTTTATCTATATGAACTTCAATCTTTAGAAAATCGCACTTTTTTTTCATTTCTTTATTTAGTCTGAAATAATCTTTTTCAGTTGTAATGAGAGAAAGATTTTTTTTTTTACATTCATCATGCATTTTTTTTATATCTTGATTTAAAAATTTATAATGATCAGGAAAAGAGTAAGATTTTACAATATTGATTTGATTTTCTTTAAGTAAATCAAAAAAATTTGAAGGATTGCCAATACCAGCAAATGCAATAAATTTTTTTTTTTTAAACTTTCCTAAATTTTTAATTTTAAAAAAAGATTTTATTATTGGAATTTTTTTTTTATAAAAAAAATTTTTTTTAGATATTTCTTTAGATCCATTTATAATTATACAATCTGCTCTATCTATTCCATTAGTACTTTCTCTCAATGGGCCTGAGGGCAATACAAGTCCATTACCAATCATTTGTTTTGAGTTAAAACATAATATTGAAAAATTTTTTTTTATAGAAAAATCTTGAAATCCATCATCTAAAATTGCAAAATCATATTTTTTTTTTACCGCATTTTCCAAGGCTTCTTTTCTTGTATTTTTATAAATTACAGGACCCACTTCTTTTAGCATTTCTATTTCATCCTTTAAAAAATTATAATATTTTTTGATAAAAACAGGTTTTTTTCCCATAGATTTTAGAATTTTATAAATTGCAATTGAAGTTGGTGTTTTTCCTGTCCCACCTATATTTATATTTCCAACACACACAATATTTATAGGGAATGCTTTATTTTCGGCTGAAATCTCACGTAAAATATTTATTAATTTTGTAATAAGTGAAAGTGGATATGTGACAAAGGCCCAAAAGGATAATCTAGGCTCATCCCAGAATTTTGGTTTTTTTATAAACATTTTATATATATTTGCTTAACTCTTTTTGGTTATTATTCAATATTTCATATCCTAAAGAATTGATTATTTTTATATTTTTCTTTGAGTTCACATTTTTTTTTAATTGCCTTAATATATACTCGTTAGCTTTATTAATATTTTTAATTTCATAGGAAATTTTACTATTTTTCATAAGTGCATAAACTTCTTTGAAATTATCAATAAATGGTCCATGAATTATTTTGCATCCTAGTCTTGCTGGTTCCAAAGGGTTTTGTCCACCATGATTTATAAGAGACCCTCCCATAAATACCCAATTACAATGTCTTAAAAATAACTTTGTTTCTCCAAAAGTATCAACCAAATAAACATTTGTATCATTTAAAATTTTTGTTTTTGAGCTATGAAGATGGACGTTGAGTCCAAAATTTTTCATTTCTTTTGCAATTTCTGTGCTTCGATCAATATGCCTTGGTATTATTAAAAGTATGCCATTTTTAATACTTACTTTTAACTTTTCAAATACTTTTGCACAAAAAATTTCTTCAGATTTATGAGTGCTTACTCCTGCAATTAATATTTTTTTAGATTTGAGAAATTTTTTTGTATTGTAATCTAACGATTTATTAATTTTTAAATTTGACTCAGAAAATTTTAAATTTCCAACCTTTTCTATTTTTCTTACTCCCAAATTTTTTAAAAATACATTTGTTTCATCATTTTGACTTAGGCATAAATCAAATTTCTCAAAAATATTTTTTGAGAACGATGAAATTTCGTCCCATTTTTTAAACGTTTTTTTAGTAATTCTTGCATTAATTAATATAAGTGGAATTTTTTTTTTGCTTATTTTTAATATCATATTTGGCCATATCTCAGACTCAACAAATACAACCAAAGATGGTTTCCAATAATTCAAAAATTTATTTACAATTAAACTACTATCTATTGGAAAAAACTGATGAATAGTTTTTTTTAATTTAAAATTTTTAATTACTTTTGATGAACTTAGGGTATTAGAGGTTAAAAGAATTTGACTAATGTTTTTATTTTTTTCGAGTTTTTCAATTAATGGAATAACACTTAAAATTTCTCCGACACTAGATCCATGAAACCAAATTAATTTACCTGTGGCTCTATTTTTACTTTTAATTCCGTATTTTTCTAAAAATCTTTTTGGATGTTCTTTTCCATTTAATAATCTTATAAAAATTATAAATGGAGAAAATAAAAGTGTTAAATTTACTAAAAGTCTGTAAAGCAACAACATTAATCTTTTCTCAACTGTTTATCATAAAAATTTTTATAAATAGGAGAATTTTTAATTAATTCTTCGTGTTTACCCTGATCTACTACTCTACCTTTATCTATTACAAAAATTTTATTTGCACTTAGTATTGTAGATAATCTGTGAGCAATAACAATTGAAGTCTTATCTTTTGTTAAATATGAAATTGCTTTTTGAATTTTACTTTCTGTGTCAGAGTCTAAAGAGGATGTTGCTTCATCTAACAGTATAATTTTTGTTTTTTTAAGTATAGCTCTGGCAATAGACAGCCTTTGTTTTTCGCCACCAGAGAGACGGACTCCATTTTCACCAATAATAGTGTCAAATTTATTATTAAGGCTGTTTATAAATTCGGTTGCAAAAGCTAAATCTGCAGCTTGATAAATCTCCTCATCACTAGCATCGAGATTGGCATATTTAAGGTTATTTTTAATTGTATCGTCAAACAAAGTCGTGTCTTGACTTACAATTGAAATATTTTTTCTTAGAGTTTCTAATTTTACATTATAAATTGATTGATTATCAATTTGTATATCACCCGAAATAGGATCATAAAGCCTAGGTATCATATTTAAAATTGTCGATTTTCCAGCACCGCTTAAACCTACGAGCGCAGATATTTTTCCACCATCAATTTTTATATCTATATCGCTCAAAGTTTGTTTTTCTGTATCTCTTAAGTAACTAAAATTTATCTTATTAAAAACAATATCTCCATTTTCTACTTTTAAATCTTCCGAATTATTGTTTTCTGAAATTTCATTTTTAATATCCAAAATAGGTATAATCCTTTTTCCTGCTGATATACCCATATTAATACCAATATTTAGTGTAGCTAAAGATCTAACTGGTTGGTACGAAAGCATCATAGCTGCTAAAAAAGAAAAAAAATTATTTATTTCAAGCTCCTCTGACATAATTAATTTTCCAGAATAAAATATTAGAAAAGCAATCATAATACCCGTTAATGTTTCCATTATTGGTGTTGATCTAACAAACACAATATTTATTTTTTTTACTTTTGAAGCTAGTGCAGAGATAAATTCTTCAGATCTTTTTTTTTCAAATATTTCTCTTTGAAAAATTTTTATAATTTTATGATTTTTAAAAATTTCAACTAAATGTTTATTTAAAAAACCAGACCTTTCCTGGGCTTGCGTAGCAACTTTCCCCATTCTTTTACCCAAACTCTTTGCTGCTATTGATGCCAAAGGTATCATAACAATAGCAACCAAAGATAATTTCCAATTTTGATAAAACATTACACATAAAAGACCAATTAATGTTAAGGAGTCTTTAAATAAATTAAGCAAGTTTACACTAAGTACATTTTTAATAAGCTCTACATCATAATTTAAATTAGAAATATATTTTCCTGAATGCTTATCCTCAATAAATTGCGTATCTGATTTAATGAAGGCTTTTACCATATCTGATTGAATATTTTTTTTTACATCCTCGGCTACATTTATCAGTAATACTTTAGCTATGTAAAGTGATCCACCTTTACAAGCAAAAGCTATAACAATAGATATGGGTATTAGATAAATTAATGCTTGGTCTTTATTTATAAATAATTTTTCAATTGCTGGATCTAACAACCAAGCAATTGCTGATGTACTACCGGCCACAAATACTGAGAAAAATACTGCTAATAAAATCTTTTTTAGATGTTCCTTAGTATATTGATCGTAAAATCTTTTAAGTATTTCAAAATTATTCATATTTTTAAAATATTTTTCCAATTAAAATGTTTAAAAAAACTAAAGCCCCAAAAAAGTTGTTACTCTTAAATATTTTTAAACACATTCTTGGATCAGACTTATCCATTTTTTTTAATTGAATTATAAATAAATGTCCTATTGGTAATAACAAAAAAAAGAAATAAATAATATTAAATTCCATTAAATATCCAACAATTAATAAAGAAATAATTTTAATTAAGTAACATACAAATAAAAAATTTATTGGGTTTTTCTTGAATTTTATTGATGTTGATTTTACTCCAATTATTTCATCATCTTTAATGTCTTGAAACCCATATATCGTGTCATAGGCAAGTGTCCAAAATATGGCTCCAAAATACAATACAAGTGGCACATAATTTAAATCATTATTCACTGAAGTCCAACCAAGTAATAATCCATAATTAAAAGTAATTCCCAAAAATAGCTGAGGCCAATAAGTATATCTTTTCATAAGCGGGTAAATAAATGCAAGTGGCATAGAGCAAATTGCCAAAACAATTGTCAGAGTATTAAATTGTAATAGGACAATAAGTGCTAACAAACATAAAACTATAACGTAAATAAATCCTAAAAATTTAGAAATTTTACCAGAGGCAATTGGTCTATTTTTCGTTCTTTCAACTTTTCTATCATATTTTTCGTCAACTATATCATTAACTATACAACCTGCAGATCTCATTAAGAGTGATCCCATAAAAAATAGAAAAGAGTAATAAATAAATAGATTGAGATTTTCTTTTAAATCAATACTTAAAGTTAAACCCCATATACAAGGCCAAAACAACAACATATATCCAATAGGCCTGTTAAGTCTGGTTAAGGATATGAAAAGATTTAATTTTTCCATAATTAATTACTTGTAAATAGCAAAGGCAAGTTTCATAATCAATTTGATTCGTTATGAATATAGATTATACAGTAACAGCTTTAATGTTTCCTGCAATTCCTCTAATAATGAGTGTTTATAGTAATCGATTTCATACACTTAGTAGCCTGATAAGAAAAATTCATGATGAATTTGTCTTTGAAAAACATACTCCCCCTGAGTGGAAGGCACAACTTATAAATTTAGATAATAGAATTGTAGTAATAAAGTTTTCTATAATGTTTGCGGCATTTGGTTTTTTATTCAATATGCTAACAGTTTTTGCTTTATATTTAGAAAGTTTATTTATTGCTAGAATAATATTTGGATCATGCTGTCTATCGATGATGATATCAATTGTTTTTTTTATTAGAGAAATTCAAATATCAACAAAAGCACTTAAATTACATCTTTCAGATATGGATATTCAATTTAAGGAATAATTATAGCTGGACCTATAATTTTTCTAGATTCTAAATCGATATGTGCCTGAACAACTTGATCTAATTTATATTTCTTAAATATACTGATCTTAATATTTCCAGAACTTATTTTTTTAAATAATATTTCTGCCCCCTCATTTAATTCTTCTCTTGTACTTAAATATTGTTGCATTGATGGTCTTGTAAAATAAAGGCCTTTAGGCTGGATAAGTTTTGGAACATTTATATCTGATAAAGGTCCAGATGCATTTCCAAATGAAACTAACATTCCTCTTATACTTAAACATTCTAGAGAGCCTTCAAGAGTTACTTTTCCTACTCCATCATAAACAACAGGCACACCCTTGCCGTCGGTTATTTCCAATACTTTTTTCGCAAAATTTTCTCTGTTGTAATTTATTATATGATCGTAGCCATAATTTTTCGCTATTTCAATTTTTTCGTCAGAGCCAACTGTTCCTATTACTTTACATCCTAAACTTTTAGCCCATTGTCCAAATATTTGTCCAACACCACCAGCAGCTGCATGAAATAATATTGTCTCTCCATTTTTTACAGGATAGGTTTTATGTAAAAGATAAAATGTTGTTAAACCTTTTGTCATTAAAGTAGCAGTTACTTCCAGGTCAATATTATTTGGAACTTTAACAAGATTCTTTGTATTATAATTTCTGTGAGAAGAATAAGAGCCCAAAGGAGCTCCTGCATACGCTACTTTATCTCCAATATTGAAACTTTTTACCCCTGATCCGATATTTGATATAATCCCAGCTCCCTCAATGCCAAGACCAGTAGGAAGGCTTAATGGATAAAGCCCAGATCTATGATATGTATCTATATAATTCAACCCAATCGCTTTATGTTCAATAGTTACCTGATCATCTTTAGGATTTTCTAAAGAAATATCTTTTAATTCCAAAACTTCTGGACCGCCATTTTTTGATATTTCTATTGCTTTCATTATTTTACAAAAGTTCCATTATGATAATCTTGAACAGCTTCTAAAATTTCTGATTTTGTATTCATCACAAATGGACCACCTCTAGCTATTTCTTCCCCTATAGGTTTACCTGATATTACTAAAAATTTTGAATTGACCATTGATGATATCTTTAATTTCTTCCCTTTATTTAATAATATTAATGTAGAATCCATTACTTTACCATGACTCTTATTTCCAATTTTTATTTCGCCTTTAACTAAATAAACAAAAGAATTATGAGTCTCTGGTATATCAAATTCAAAATTACCATCTTTTTTTAAATCTACGTCTAAATAATAAGGTTTAATATTATGTCCTTTCACTGGTCCTTCAGCATTCTCAAATTTTCCAGCAATAACTTTTACTTCTTTTTCGTTATCTTTATGAATATTCATCTGTTCTGCATTTATATAAATATAATCAGGCTTACTCATTTTTAATTTAGCTGGCATATTTATCCACAATTGAAATCCATGAAGTCTGCCATCTGTCATAGCGGGCATTTCTGAGTGTATTATTCCACTACCTGTTTTCATCCACTGAACATCTCCTGACTTCATTTTACCTTTAGCTCCAGTGCTATCTTCATGTTCGAATTCTCCTTCAAGCATATAAGTTACTGTCTCAATACCTCTATGAGGGTGAGCAGGAAAACCACCAATATAATCTTCCTTATTATCTGAGCCAAATTCATCCAACATTAAAAACGGATCAAAGTAATCAGGATCGACTCCTATGCTTCTCTTTAATTTTACACCAGCTCCATCAGAGGAATTTATCGGTTTTATAATTTTTTTAATTTCAATTATACTCATTTTAATTATTTATTTTTTTATCAATACTATATTTTTTAGGTCCATGAGCAAATATGATTAAAAACCCACCAGCAAGCGCAATATTTTTTAAAAATGCTGTCATCTCTGATGAGCTATCAAAATCATTATGGAATATAATTGCAGTGATAATGCAAAATAAACTCAAAAATGCTGCAGCAAATTTTGTCTTATAACCTACAATTATTAAAATTGATCCTAATATTTCAATTATTATGGCAGGAATTATAAATAATCCTGACATTCCAAAACCTTCCATCCATTCAACTGTGTTTTCATAGTTATTTATTTTTAAAAAACCATTTAATAGGAACAGAATTGATAATAATATTCTGCCAATTAAGTCAATTATGTTCATCATAATAATTATTGAAAACCTAAAATTAATGTTTATATTATTCACATATGGCATGTCAAAATCCAAAATGCAATTGCACAAACTGTACAAATGACATTTGTACTTGTGGTAGACACAGAGTGTTTGCTTGTAAGCCAGAAAAAGCCAATTGTTGCTGTAAAAGCTAATAAATTTTAATTAAAAATTTAATATTATGAATGAATTTTTAGAATCGATTATTAATAGAGATCCAGCTGCTAGATCTAAATTAAGTGTTATTTTAACATATCCTGGAGCAAAGGCTGTATTTTTTCATCGTATTGCAAACTTCTTTTGTGTTGCTAAATTCTTTATTGTTGCAAGAATAATTTCTCAATTCTCTAGATTCATTACTGGTATAGAAATTCATCCCCATGCTAAAATTGGAAAAAACTTATTTATAGACCATGGTATGGGAGTTGTAATAGGCGAAACGTCAGAGATAGGAAATAACGTTACTATATATCACAATGTAACCCTAGGAGGCATATCTCCCAGCATTAATTCAAATGAGCAAAGAGATATTAAAAGACACCCAACTCTCAAAGATGATGTGGTAGTAGGATCTGGGGCTCAAATTTTAGGACCTGTAGTAATTGGTAAAAATTCTAAGATCGGAGCTAATGCAGTTGTTACAAAAGATGTTCCTGAAAATGCCGTGATGGTAGGAATACCTGCAAAAAATGTTGGAACTACTTCTCAAGATTTTAAACCTTATGGGATAACCAAAAGTAGTGATGAGTAATATTCAAAATAACTTTATAGAGGGAATCGGAAATACTCCTTTAATTAAATTGAAATCTGCTTCTGAAATAACTGGATGTAACATTTATGGAAAAGCAGAATTTTTAAATCCAGGCGGCTCAGTAAAAGATAGAGCAGCATATGCTCTAATAAAAGACGCAGAAGAAAAAAAATTAATTTCAAAAGGAGGAACAATAGTTGAGGGCACTGCAGGAAATACTGGTATTGGTTTATGTTTGATTGGTAACTCAATAGGTTACAAAACTATAATAGTTATGAATGATAATCAGACACAGGAAAAAAAAGATATGCTCATAAATATGGGTGCAGACCTGAGACTTGTTCCACCTAAACCTTTTAAGGACGACGGAAATTATGTAAAGGTTGCAAGCAGGCTAGCTAATGAATTAAAAAGTTCAAATAATCATGGCGTTGTCTGGGCAAATCAGTTCGATAATACCGCAAATTTAAAAGGACATTATTCTACGACGGGACCAGAGATCTGGAAACAGACTGATGGTAAAATAGATGGATTTGTTTGTTCGTCTGGGACAGGAGGTACTATTGCTGGTGTAAGTAAATTTTTAAAAGAAAAAAATAAAGATATAAAAATATATTTATCCGATCCTTCGGGCTCGTCTCTTTATAATTATATTGAAAATGGAGAATTAAAAAGCGAGGGAGGGTCTATAACAGAAGGTATTGGATCTAGTAGAGTAACCGCTAATTTTGCTAAAGCAATAATTGATGGAGCTTTCTCAATTAGTGATAGTGTGTCTTTGCCAATTATTTATAACTTAATTCAAAGTGAAGGATTAAGTCTTGGTACAAGCTGTGGAGTAAATATTGCAGGTGCAATAGAACTAGGTAAGAAACTTGGTCCTGGAAAAACAATAGTTACTATTTTGTGTGATAAATCTGATAAATATAATTCTAAGCTATTTAATAAAAAATTTTTACAAGAAAAAGGTCTTCCTTTTCCAGAGTGGATATAAGTTAAATAATATCTAACAATTCGTTTAAATTTTTGATTTGAAGATTTGGTTTAAAATCTAATAAATCAAAAGTTATATCGTTTCTATTTACCCAAATTGCATTAAAGCCGAAGTTTCCAGCACCTGACACATCCCAAGTATTTGAACTCAGAAATAAAATTTCTTTCTTATCAACTTTATATTTTTTAATAGGGATTGAATATGCTTTTGAGCTTGGTTTATAAATTTTAACTATTTCTACTGAAAAAATATCATCAAATATATTTTGTAATTTATTATTTATTATAAGTTGATTTAATGTATTTGGTGTTCCATTTGATAGAATAGCTAATTTTATATTTTTTTTTCTTAGTTGTTTTAAAACCTCATTCACTTCAGGAAATATAGATAATTTTTTATAAAGCTCCAAAAGTTCACCTTTTAAAGAGGGATCAATTTTAAACTCCTTTATTGATTTATCTAAGCTATCTTTTGTTATCTCCCAGAAATCTTTGTGTCTTTGCATCAAGCTTCTTAGCCAAGTATATTCCAACTGAGTTTTTCTCCAGTAGTTAGAAAAACTTTCCCACTTATCCCCAATTCTGTCTTTACATGAGTTAGCAGCTGAATTTACGTCAAATAAGGTTCCGTAAGCGTCAAATACTATTGCTTTAGTTTTTTTCATAAATTAATTTATCTATTATATGAGTTATATTAGATTATTTTTTCCTGAAAGTTTAACAGATAATTTTGAGTCTGAATTAAATAAATCACAATCATATTATTTAAAGAAAGTAATGAGATTAAAAGAAGGGGATTATTTTTCTTTATTTAATAAAAATGGGGAATGGCATGCAATTATTAAAGATGCATCAAAGAATTTAATCAGTTTTCAAATAAAAAAAAAAATAAGAGAAGCAAACACATCGAGGGAATTATGGCTAGCTTTTACTCCAATCAAGTTTAATAATTTAAATTTGATGGTTCAAAAGGCTACCGAGCTTGGAATAACTAGGCTAATACCAATTCTCTCTGAGAGAACTGTTGTAAGAAAAATCAACCTAGAAAGATTAAAAAAAATTTTAGTGGAGGCATCAGAGCAAAGCAATAGACTAGATATCCCACAATTAGATGAGCTAATACCATTTGAAAAATTTATGAATAATTTTGAAAATACAAATATTCTTTTTGGAGATTTAAATTCTAATAACACAACTATTAAATTTGATAAAAATACCAAAGATCCAATTTGTATACTAATTGGCCCAGAGGGTGATTTTTCAGAAATTGAACGAGCAAGAATTTTAAAACTTAAAAGAATTCAATCATTTAGTTTAAGCAAAAATATTTTGAGAACTGAAACTGCAGCAATTTCAGCTATATCGATAGTTAACTATAGTATTAATTTATAAAAGTTTTCTAATTTTCTTTAATGATTTTTTAATATCATCTCTATGAGAGATTCTATCAACAAACTTTCCATTTTTTAACAAAATTACAGGGGAGCTGTGATCAATGTTATATTCTCCATTTTCTGAAAAGATCTTTTGACTCATAATTCCCCACGATTGAGATAGTAAAAAAATTTTTTCAGGTTCACCTGTTATTCCAATAATTTTATTTTCAAAGTTGCTAAGATAATCCTTTACAACATCAGGTGTATCTCGATCAGGATCAACGCTTATAAAAAAAACTTTAAAAGTTTCATTTTCCTTCTTCAATCTATTTAAAATTAAATCTATCTTACTTAAGGTCATTGGGCATATATCTGGACAATGTGTAAACCCAAAAAAAATTGCAGTTAAATTCCCTTGAAAAGAATCTTGGTTTATAGATTTGTTATTCATATCCGTTAGATTGAAATCCGATCCTTTGAAAGATGCGACATAATCCTCTTTCTGATTTTGAACAGACAAAAATATTGGTAGCATTATAAATAGAAACAAAAATAAACAGCCGCTTATTATTGTGATAGATGTTTTTAATTTCATTGTTGATAATATTAATTTATTGATTATATAAAATCTATGAACAGTATTATAAAGAAACTTTTTGGCACATTAATACAAAAACCTTGGGAAAAAGAACAAGTTTCAATCGATAATTATCACGAGGGGAAGACTTTTGAAATTTCTACACAAAAGTCAGCTGTTATAATTATTTTTGGAATAGCTACTGTATTGTTTAGTCTAATATTTACTGGATATATTTATTCAATACCACCAAATCAAGACACAAATTATTTGTTAAGACCAAATCTTTTATGGTTTAACACTTTCGTGCTGTTTATTGTTGCTTATTATTTTAGTAGAATAACAAATAATATTGAAAAAAAAGAATTTAAAAAAATTAAACAAGATATAATTATTGTTGGTGGTTTAAGTTATTTATTTTTATTTGGACAATTGTTATTTTGGGTTCAATTAATTAAAAGTGGAAATTCAGTTTCAACAAATTCTTATTTTTCATCTTTTTACGTTTTCACGGCGCTTCATGGTATACATTTATTAGGTGGTTTATTTTTTTGGGGAAGAGTTGCATCTAGAATTTTAAAAATGAAAAATGATGAAATTATTGAAGAACAAAAAAATATTTCAGCATTATCTTGGTACTGGACATTTCTTTTAATAGTATGGCTTACTTTTTTTTTAATGATTTATATTTTTAATGATGCATTTATAGAGTGGTGCAAATCTCTTATTTAATGTTTATAAAAATAAAACCAATATACTTCCAACTACAGCTATCATTAAAAGAAGGATTTTTACTGATCTGAGATATTTCTTTGTTTCTGGTCTCACCTTACCTTTTGAGAAGGCACCAGCACCTAGCGAGATAACAAGATAGAAAAATAAAACCAGGATGAGAATAGTAGCTAATATACCTAATTTACCAATCATTTATTTGCTGAATATACTTGTTTATTTGACATATTTTAATGACATTTTGTCATAGGTAATTATAATGCTTTTGTTCTATATAAGCTGTTATGCATGCAGGAATAATATTTTTTTTAGTCATACTTGGTTCAATTTTGTTTCATGTTTTTACCCCTTGGTACTGGACTGATATCGCATCTAATTGGAAAGGCATGGATGATACAATCACTCTAACTTTCTGGGTTGGAGGAGGAGTATTTGTTGCCGTTTGTTTATTTATGACTTATTGCGTATTTAGATATTCCTATAAGGAAGACAGAAGAGCAGAATATAAACCAGAAGATAAAAAATTAGAAAGAATTTTAACAATAGCAACTACTTTAGGAGTGGCAGCATTATTAGCTCCAGGACTTTTAATTTGGAATCAATATGTAAATGTTCCAAAAAACGCAATAGAGATAGATGTAATGGCTTGGCAATGGGGCTGGCAATACAGACTACCTGGTGAAGACGGAAAACTTGGAACAACTCAAATAGTAAACATTACGGATGAAAATCCATTTGGAATAAATGTTGATGATCCTTTTGGAAAAGATGATGTTTTAGTTCAAAGTGACATTATAAATTTAGAAAATAATAGACCAGTAAAAATTTTACTAAGATCAGTGGATGTTCTTCACAATTGGTACGTACCTCAATTTAGAGCAAAAATGGATGCTGTGCCAGGAGTAGTGACATATTATTGGTTTGAACCAAATAAAGCAGGCGAGTATGAAGTGTTATGTGCTGAATACTGTGGAGTAGGCCATTATGCTATGAGAGGTGGAGTTGTAGTACAAGATAAACCAGATTATTTGAATTGGTTAAATGAGCAAGAAACTTTTTCAGAGTATATTGCCAATCAAAATATAGAATTAGGAGTTAAAAAATTAGCAAAAAAATAATTTAAAATTTTAAAAAGATATATATAAAGGAAAAAATAATGTCAGAAGATTACGAAAATAAACAAGGTTATCAAGCTCAATCATCAGAAACTTTAGATGGTCAGTCAGGAGTTTCAGCTCCAGACATGGACTACGTAAGACCAGCAGAAATACCAGAACAAGATTTATATCATGGGCACACTTTTTTAACAAAATGGGTATTTTGTCAGGATGCAAAAGTTATAGGTGTGCAATATTTTCTAACTGCAGTTTTCACAGGAATTATTGGTTTAATTTTATCATGGTTAATGAGATTACAACTCGGTTTTCCTGGTCTCGCAGGTTTCATGACGGCTGAACATTATTACCAATTTGTAACAATGCATGGAATGATCATGGTTGTCTATTTTCTTACAGCTTTATTTTTAGGAGGTTTTGGTAATTATCTTATCCCCTTAATGGTTGGAGCAAGAGACATGGTTTTTCCATACGTTAACATGCTTAGTTTTTGGATGTTTTTTGTAGCTGTTGCAGTATTAATGGCAAGTTTCTTTGTGCCCGGTGGTCCAACAGGAGCAGGCTGGACATTGTATCCACCTCAAACAATTTTAGAAGGTACACCAGGATCAGGCATGGGGATATTATTAATGTTGGTTTCGCTATCATTGTTTGTAATTGGTTTCACAATGGGCGGACTAAATTATTTGATTACAATTTTGCAGGCTAGAACAAGAGGTATGACATTAATGAGAATGCCATTAACCGTTTGGGGGATCTTCACAGCAACAGTCCTTGCTATGCTAGCATTTCCTGCATTATTAGTAAGTGCAATAATGATGACATTAGATAAAGTTCTTGGAACAAGTTTCTTTATGCCAACAATCCTTAAAGCTGGAGAAGTTTTAGAATATGGTGGCGGAAGTCCTATTTTATTTCAGCATTTATTTTGGTTTTTTGGCCATCCAGAAGTATACATAGTTGCTTTACCAGCTTTTGGTATCGTATCAGATTTAATATCTGTTCATGCTAGAAAAAATATTTTTGGATATAGAATGATGGTTTGGGCGATAGTTGGAATAGGAGCACTAAGCTTTTTTGTTTGGGCGCACCACATGTATGTAAGCGGAATGAATCCTTGGTTTGGTTTTTTCTTTGCAACAACTACATTGATTATTGCAGTTCCTACCGCCATGAAAGTTTATAACTGGATATTAACCCTATGGAGAGGAAACATAAGATTGAACACTGTTATGCTATGGTGTCTTGGATTTATAGTAACCTTTGTTAATGGTGGAATTACAGGTATATTTTTAGGAAACGTTTCAGTAGACGTTCCTTTGTCAGATACATATTTTGTAATTGCCCATTTCCATATGGTTATGGGTATAGCTCCACTAATGGTAATTATGGGAGCTGTCTACCATTGGTTTCCATTAGTAGCTGGAAAATTTTTAAGTGAAAAATTGGGAAAATGGCATTTTTGGTTAACATTCTTGGGGGCTTATTCAATTTATTTCCCAATGCACTACCTAGGATTTATTGGAGTTCCTAGAAGATATTTTGAAATGTATGATAGCCCATACATGACATCTGCTGTAGGGATGAATGAGTTTATTAGCTTAGCTGCATTTATTGTAGGAGCAGCACAATTTATTTTAATTTACAATATAATCAAAACTTTAAAAACTGGAAAAACTGCACCAAAAAATCCTTGGAAAGCAAATTCTCTTGAGTGGCACACCTCAACAGTTCCACCAGAGCATGGTAATTTTGGTGACAGACTACCAGTTGTCCATAGATGGCCGTATGATTTTAGTGTACCAGGTGCAAAAGAGGACTTTATTCCACAAACTACGCCACCAAGTGAAGTTGTACACACGAAAGTAGAGAAAACCTAAGAGGAAAAATGTCAGATCCCAAAATAGAAGGCTTTGAATTAAAACCTGGATTCAAAGGAATGGCCGACGATACTGGTTCGGATCAAACAATGTTCAAGGGTGTTCATTGGGGAAAAGCAATGATGTGGATTTTTCTATTAAGTGATACTTTTGTTTTTAGTTGTTTCTTAATATCTTATATGAAAGGAAGAGGATCTACGCCAGTAGAATGGCCAAATCCCAGCGAAGTTTTTGCGTTAAACGCTTTTGGAGTTCCAGTCCCATTATTGCTTATTGCAATAATGACATTCGTTTTAATTACTAGCAGCGGAACAATGGCATTAGCAGTTAAATATGGATATGAAAAAAACAGAAAAATGTGTGGATGGCTAGTTTTAGCAACTGCAATTGGTGGATTGACATTTGTTGGAATGCAAGCTTTTGAATGGTCAAAACTTATTCATGAAGGGGTAAGGCCATGGGAAAACCCTTTTGGAGCAGCACAATTTGGATCATTCTTTTTCATGATTACAGGCTTTCATGGCACCCATGTATCTATTGGAGTAATTTTCTTATTTATCTATGCTTATAAAGTCTTTGCAGGACATTATGAAAATGGTGGAAAAAGAGGTTGGTTCACCACAATGAAAGGTGATTATGTTGAAATAGAAATCTTAGGTTTATATTGGCATTTTGTTGATTTAGTATGGGTATTTATTTTTGCATTTTTTTATTTATGGTAGGAAAAATTTAAATGGAAGACTCTAATAAAAAAGAAGGAACTTCAACTCATAAAATAGGAATTTACCTATGGATATGGGGACTTTTATTTGTATTAAGTTTCTTTTCATACTTGGTTGACTGGTATCAGTTTCAAGGATTGCTTAGATGGTCTTTGATTTTATTTTTCATGTTTTTAAAAGCTGGTCTTATTATGGCATTCTTTATGCATTTATTCTGGGAAAGATATGCATTGGTAAATGTTTTATTATGGCCCATGACTGCGATAGCATGCTTTGTATTTTTAATGGTTGCAGAATTTAAATATACATTATTTTCAAGATTATTTTACTTTTTTGTCGGAGGAGGAGGTTTTTAATAATGGATGGTTACGATTATTTAGCTGGCTTTCTTCTACTATTTTTGTTTTTTATATACATTACCTGGTTTGGGTTTTCTGTAAAACAGGAAAACGAGAAAGATCAGGGTTCTGAAATTAAAATTAACCCTTATGATCAAGTTCCACTGCAAAGAAGATTAATTGATAAAAAAAATAGTAAAGTAGGAATTTTTGATCTTGGAAATCATGTGCTAATAATTGGATTTATTTTAGTTGTTATTTTTATTTCCTTAAATGTTGAATAAAAAAAGTGTCCATAGATATTATAAACAAAAAATCCATTTCTTTTAATTTTTTTTCTTATTTAAAATCTTTACTACTATTAATGAAGCCAAGAGTAATGTCATTGGTTATTTTTACTTCTACAGTTGGTTTATTAACAGCTCCGGTATCTATAACTATGATTGACGCAGTGGTTGGAATATTTTTTGTAACAATGGGGGCTGGCGCAGCAGGAGCATTAAATATGTGGTACGAGGCAGATCTAGATAAATTAATGACCAGGACTTGCTTAAGACCTATACCAACTGGAAAAATAAATAGAAAACATGCTTTAGTGTTTGGAACTTTATTATCTATTGTCTCGGTCGCAGGACTTTATTTATTTTCAAATTTAATTTCTGCAGCCTTATTATTTTTAACAATATTTTTTTATTTATTTGTTTACACGATTTGGCTAAAAAAATTAACTCCACAAAATATAGTTATAGGAGGAGCATCTGGCGCACTACCTCCAGTAATAGGATGGACAATTGCAACAAATTCACTTACCTTTGAACCAATTACTTTTTTTCTAATTATATTCTATTGGACTCCATCTCATTTTTGGGCACTAAGTTTGTATAAGGCTAAAGATTATGAAAGGGCCAAAATTCCAATGCTTCCAATAACAAATGGAATCGAACAAACAAAGAAAAAAATATTTATATATTCTTTGTTTATGTTGCCAATAATTATTATCCCTTATTATATTGGTTTCGTTGGCGAGCTATTTTTAATTTTTTCATTAATTCTTACTTTGTACTATAATTATGTATGCTATGACCTTCTAAAATTCAAAAAAAATAAATTTGAAATAAAGAAAGCCCAAAAAGTATTTTCTTACTCTATTTTTTACCTTTTTTTGCTATTTGTTTTATTTTTGGTAGATCAGGTTATACGATAAATAACTCTATTTATTTTTCAAGAAAGTGATAAAAAAAATTCATGAGATATGTAAGTACAAGAAATTATTCCAAGGAGTATAGTTTTGAGGAAGTATTTATTAAAGGACTTGCAGATGATGGTGGCCTTTACGTTCCAAAGTCTTTCAGAAAATATACTCTGAATGAATTACTAAAGTTAAAGAATTTAAATTATTATGAATTATCTTCTGAAATAATAAGTCAATTTTTGGGAGATTTTATCTCAAAAAAAGAACTTTCAACTTTAATTGAAAAATCATATTCAACATTTAGAGAAAAAGAAGTAGTAAAAATTTCACATGTTGGAAACCTAAATTTATTAGAATTATTTCATGGACCAACATTGGCATTCAAAGATGTTGCAATGCAATTTATTGGAAATTTGTATGAATATTATCTAGGTAAAAATGACAAAAAAATTAATATAGTTGTTGCAACTTCAGGAGACACAGGGGCAGCTGCTATTGATGCAATTAAAGGAAAATCTAATTTAAATATTTTTGTTTTACATCCAAATAATAAAATTTCCTCTGTTCAAAGAAAAATAATGACTACCATTG
>MDSW01157523.1_pt1 | contig 42078 bp, 46 predicted proteins | sample 811171 | NCBI WGS metagenome assembly MDSW01 (sample SAMN05326641, study PRJNA326480) | marine metagenome | isolation source: seawater | place: Atlantic Ocean: North West | collected 2012
AGTTGATGCTTGTGCTAACCCTTCAGCAGAGGTTACTACTCCTTGGCCACCTTCACCAGCAAATCGAACGACGAAATCTCGCATCTGCATTTTATTAAAATCCTTCTATACAGTTTCTTGTCCAGCGATTTTGTTGTTGGTCCAGTAACGCCAACACGCCGTGATTTGGAATTATCTCATAAAATTAAAGAGATAGGAATACCAATTTGCCAAAATGGGTAATATACTTTTATCATCCAGATTTCATCTCAGGTCAGATAGGTTAAGTCATATTCCGGATATTAATAAGTATCTGTTGGGTTGACAATTAAAAAATAAATCGGATATTTTGGAAAAGGCGTTTTAATAATAAATGGAATTGAAATATCGAGGTTCATATGGCCCCTAAGGCGAAAACGAAAACCGCTAGAAGTAAAAGTTTAATACCTGCAGCCGATGGCAAAAAACTTGTAATAGTTGAATCGCCTGCTAAAGCAAGAACTGTCGGGCAAATTCTTGGAAGAAAATATGTGGTTGTGGCGTCACAGGGACACGTAAGAGATTTACCCAAGGGCAAGCTAGGGGTAGATGTGGAAAACGATTTTGAACCATCTTATGTTGTAACAAGAGATAAAACTAAGTTGATGAATGCATTGAAAAAAGCCTGTGGTCAAGCGTCAGAAATATACTTGGCTACTGATCCAGACAGAGAAGGTGAGGCCATATCCTGGCATCTTCAACAGGCTTCAGGTGTATCTGATTCAGAATCCAAGTTCAAACGTGTGGTTTTCCATGAAATAACTAAACAGGCTGTGGAAGAAGCGTTTGAAAATCCGAGAAGTATAGACATGGGATTGGTCGACGCTCAGCAGACTAGAAGAATACTGGACAGGCTCGTAGGGTTTCAATTGAGCCCACTCTTATGGAGAAAAGTGCAAAGAGGATTGTCAGCCGGAAGGGTGCAGTCAGTGTGTTTGAGGATGACTACAGATAGGCAAAAAGAAATCGATAGTTTTATACCTGTGGAATATTGGTCTATTGAACTTGATATGTATGATCCTGCTAATAGCAAGAGCGCACACACTATGAAATCTATTCTCTATAACGAAAAAGGAAGCAAGGGGAGGATCGAAATTTCAGACGAATCATCAGCGTATAAGATTAAAGACTCTTTGAGCCATGCAGACTTTAAGATTTCTTCAATTAATGCGAGGCAAGTCAAGAAACGCCCGTCTGCACCCTTTACTACAAGCACTCTTCAGCAAGAGGCAGGTCGTAAATTACGCTTTAGTACCCAAAGAACCATGAGCCTAGCTCAACAATTGTATGAAGGGATTAATGCTGGAGGGGAGTCCACTGGTTTAATCACTTATATGAGAACGGATTCTGTACAGGTGAGTACTATAGCCGTTAATGAAGCTAGAGACTATGTTAAAAGCATCTATGGAAATGATTACATACCTAGTAGTCCACGAATATATAAATCTCGTAGTAAAAACGCGCAAGAGGCTCATGAAGCGATACGACCGACCTCTATTAGGCGTACTCCGCAGTCTGTATCTGCCTATTTAAATCCCGATCAAATGAAGCTTTATAGTTTGATATGGTCGAGGATGGTAGCAAGCCAAATGGCAGATAGTGTAACTGAATCGACCAGAGTTGATATAGACGCAATTAGTGACACCAGTTATGTATTAAGATCTAACGGCTCAAAATTGATATTCGATGGATTTAAGAAACTTTATGAGGAATCGATTGATTCGGAAGAAGAAGATAAAGACTCAAAGTTATTGCCTGATATGAAAGAAGACATGATATTGGGTTCTAAAGATATCAATCCCATCCAGCATTATACGCAAGCGCCACCTATGTATACTGAAGCATCGCTCGTAAAAGCTATGGAAGAGAATGGAATAGGGAGGCCAAGTACATACGCTCCTACAATCAAGACGATATTAGACAGAAATTATATAGAAAGAGACCAATCGAGATTGAAGCCCACGGTATTAGGTATGACTGTTTCTGATGAATTAGTTGACTATTTTGGCACAAAAAAAATTCAAACTAATGAGTCTTCTGTGGAGTATGTGGAAACTCATAACGTGAATGATGGCACAAAAATACTGGAGCTAGATTTCACAGCAGAAATGGAAAATCACCTTGATGATATAGCGAGTAATGAGAAGGAATGGATAAAAGTGCTAGAGCAGTTTTATCAGCCTTTCATGAGATCTTTAGATAATGCCACGGAAAATATGCCATATCGTAAAATTGAAGAACCAACGGATGAAATATGCGAAAAATGTGAAAGTCCTATGGTTATAAAAACAGGTAGATACGGAAAATTCATAGCATGTACTGGTTTCCCAGAATGTAGGAACACAAAGCGTATCGTAGAAACGACTGGAGTCCCTTGCCCCAGATGTGGAGAAGATTTGATTCAAAGGAAATCACGGAACAGAGGGAGGCCATTCTATGGATGTTCTGGATATCCCAATTGTGATTTCTTAGTGAACAAGGAACCTGTACTGCAAGCATGCAAAGAATGCAGTGGTTTGATGGTTGTTGATAAACCAGGAATTTGGTCTTGCACAGTATGCTCTGCAACCATAGAGAATGCACTTGTAGTGTCGGACTAAGCAAGTCAGTGGATGATAGTAACCACATAACTAAATATAGTAGTTATTTGAAATCGCAGAAAATGGTGTCTGAAAATACTATCAGAGTGTACACAGAAGATTTAAATACTTTCCAGCAATTTTTGGCACATAGTAAATATTCAGAATATTCTATGAATTTGCACACGACTAGGGAATACCTTGTTTGGTTAGCATCGAGTGCAAAGAATCAGTCTAAGTTTGGCGGAAGAAATACCAAAGAGTCTCAGGGATATGAAAGGACAAGTATTGTACGGAAATTAAGTGCCTTAAGGGCATATTATGGATATTTGGTTCATATAGGTAAATTTGATTCGAATCCTATACCGCAGGCTCGAACGCTCAGTATGAAAGTGGGTAAATCGATCCCTGTGTTCATGTCAAAAAGTGAAATGTTTAGATTATTAAATGCACCTAATGTCGGTACATTCCTAGGTAAAAGAGACAAGGCAATTTTAGAATTACTGTATGGGTGCGGAATACGGTTAAGTGAACTTCATGATTTGGATATTAAGCATATAAATTTTCATAGGCAAGAAATTAAAGTGTTGGGAAAAGGGTCTAAAGAGCGAATGGTGTTGTTTGGGGACAATAGCCAATTAGCCATAGAAGACTATTTACGGAATGTGCGTGATGAGCACCAAGCTCATTCTGGTGCTTTACTGCTAAATCGCTTTGGGAATAGACTATCAAAAAGAAGTATACAATTGGTGGTGAAGAAATATGCTAAGATAGCTGGGCTTCGCGAAGGAATTCATACACATACTTTACGCCATAGTTTTGCAACTCATATGTTGGAAGGGGATGCTGATTTAAGAGTAATACAAGAACTTTTGGGTCATGCTAGTCCGACAACCACAGAAATATATGCCCATGTGACTAAAAAAGAAGCGCGGAAATCTTATATGAGTTATCACCCAAGATCTAGAAAGGAATATGATGAGTAAAATATTAGTAATCAATGGCCCGAATTTGAACTTTTTAGGAAAACGTAACCCCGATATTTATGGTTCGGACACTCTGGCTGATGTTGAATATAAAATTCGTGATGCAATAACATGTGCTGATCTGGAATTGGTTTTTTTCCAATCTAATCATGAGGGGGAATTGATAGACCTCATACAAGAGCATCATGGTTCGTTGAATGGAATTGCTATAAATGCGGGCGCATTGACACACTATGGATATTCTTTGAAAGATGCATTAATAGACGCAGCTGTTCCCGTGGTTGAAGTACACGTTGGCAATCCTTATGCCAGAGAAGAATGGAGAAGACATTCTGTTATAGCTGATACAGCAATTGGTATTATTTCAGGATTCGGATGGAGAAGTTATAAATTAGCTATTGATGCTATATTAGAGCATACTTAGGTATTGATTTTGGAGGATATGTAATGGCTATCAATTTTAGTGATTTGAGCCGAGGATTAGTAGTGGAACTGGAGTCTCAGCCTTGGGAAGTTTTGGATTATGAACGAAACAAAATGCAAAAGAGAGCACCTGTGACCAAGATTAAAATGAAGAATATGATTACGGGATCTGTTGTAGAAAAATCTTTCCAGAGAGACGATACTGGAATGGAATTAGCTGAAATCGAAAACAAAGAAGCGCAATATTTATACACAGACGGTGAATATCATTACTTTTTAGATCAAGAATCTTTCGAACAATATGAGTTAGTTGAAGCTCAATTAGGCAATGCATTAAATTATGTGAAAGAAGGTATGATAATAGAAGTCATATTTTACAAAGGTTCGGCTATAAACGTAATATTACCAACTCACGTAGAACTAACAGTTGCCGATACTCCTCCTGCTTTTAAAGGCGACACCGCTCAAGGTGGGAATAAACCCGCAACCCTTGAAACAGGATTGAAGGTTACTGTACCCATGTTTATTACCCCTGGTACTGTTATTAAAATTGATACTCGTACAGGTGAATATTCAGAAAGGGTAAGTTAATGAATCACTCTTGGAGTGTAACCCAGCTCACGAACTATTTAAAACAGTCTTTGGAGACTGATATTAACCTGGCTGATCTTACAGTTACTGGAGAAGTATCTAATTTGAGCAGTCCACCTTCAGGACACAGATATTTTAGTCTTAAAGATGCCCGAAATGTTGTGCGAACCGTTATGTGGTCTAATCGTCCTGGTATCGAACATCTACGAGAAGGAGAACAAGTACTCGTAACAGGCAAAATGACATTTTATGGTCCGCAGGGGAACTGCAACCTACAGGCTGAACTTGTTGTTCCTCTAGGCGAAGGATCTTTATCTGTAGAATTTGAGCGATTAAAGGTGATGCTCGATCAAGAAGGGTTGTTTGATTTAAGTAGGAAAAGAAGCCTGCCTGATTTCCCTCAAGTTGTTGGAGTCGTGACTTCAGCTTCTGGGTCGGTTTGGCAGGACATACAGAATGTAGTTACTAGACGTTTTCCGCTGTGTGAGCTACTACTATCACATTCGTCCGTGCAGGGGGCTAGTTCGGCATCTGAGATTTGTGAAGCCATTGAAATGCTGAATTTAGAAGGTAGATCAGATGTGATTATATTAGCAAGAGGAGGGGGCTCACTGGAAGATTTATGGTCGTTTAATGAAGAAGTCGTAGCAAGAGCTATTTTCGGCAGTAAAATTCCAGTTGTCTCCGGCGTTGGTCATGAAACAGATGTTACGATCTCTGATCTTGTGGCAGATTTTAGAGCTCCAACTCCGTCTGCAGCTGCGGAATTGGTAGTTCCTGATATTGATAATTTGAGGTCAGATTTAGATAATTATCGAAATAGAGTGACTCAAAATCTTAGTAATATGCTATCGTTGAATACTTATAGGTTACAAGCAATTTCTGAAAATTTATCTAGAGCTATACCTCAATTGAACGAACATAGGCGATTGATTGATGAAATATATCAACGTTTGTTCGATCAATATGACTTAAATATTCGAAACAACAGAAAAAACATTGAAACTTTTGCTAATCAGCTTAGAGTACTCGATTTTAATAGTATATTAGCTAGAGGCTTTGCTTACATTCAAAATGCATCTAATGGATCACCTATAAGATCTAGCAAAGAATTGGACGAAGAAGATATCATTACTTTGACGTTTAATGATGGTGATAAATCAGCACAAATTTTATGATCGAGGTTGACTAGTGGAATCGGAAAACCAACGTGAAGAACAATCATATGAATCTCTTGTGGAGAAACTAAATAATGGTCTCAAGTCATTAGAATCTGGAGAATTGTCCCTGGATCAATCAATTGAGTTGTACAAACAATGCATGGAACTGGTTGGTAAATGTAACGAATATTTGGACAAGGCCGAGATTGTGATCAGTGATATTCGTAACCCTTCTTAAGCTATGTTGAAGATAGGATGGTTTTCCACTGGTACGGGAAAAGGTTCCCAAGCACTGCTAACTAACTTTTACTCCAGAATTTTGGATGAATCTTTGCAGTCTTCCATCTCGTTTGTGTTTTCTAACAGAGAGGTTGGTGATAATGCCGAAACCGATATGTTTTTTGAATTAGTTAACTCCTATCATTTACCATTAGAGACTTTATCTCATAAGAGATTTTTAATTAATTCTCCTATGACTCAAATTCAAGTTTTTGATCGTTTAGCTTATGATACAGAGGTTATGAAGGCTATAGCTAAGTATGACGTGGATTTGATAGTGTTGGCCGGATACATGTTAATTGTGTCTGGAGAGTTGTCAGGGAAATATAAAATGATTAACTTACATCCAGCTTTGCCAGATGGTCCTAAAGGTACTTGGAGACAGGTGATTAAAAATCTAATCGATAATAACCGCCAGTTGACCGGAACCATGATCCATTTGGTAACAAGTGATGTTGATAGAGGGCCATGTATAAGCTTCAGTGAATGTGATCTCAGTGATTTATGGAGTACTTATACTACAGGGGTAATATCGAAACAAAAGTTGTTTGATCAAATTCGGGGCAGACAATTTTTGCAAGAACCGACACTGCTTATAAACACCATATCTAGTATAGCTGAGCATAAGATTGATTTAAGTACTCTTACGTATTATGGAGATGAGGCTAGGTTACCGTTGCCTATGTGTATAGAAATACCTGTGGAAGAAGGATTACGCTGATTTTTTTAAATCGTTGTTATCTAATTTTACGGTATTACTGTGGGAGTCTATTAGGATAGGTCCTCTTACCATTAAGGCAGCATCTTCGTCTACTGTGCACTTAACGACTTCGGGGATGGATGGTAGTTCATACATAACATCTAGTAAAAGCTCTTCAACATATTGCCTTAATGATCTAGCACCAGTTTGACTTTCCAAACATTTTTGAGCGATGATTTTGAGAGCCTCCTCAGTAAATTCTAGATCTACGTCATCGAGTTCAAATAGGTGTTGGTACTGTTTGGTTAACGCATTTTTAGGCTCTGTAAGAATTTGAATTAAGCTATCTATGTCTAAAGCTTCTAATACTGCAATTATTGGGAGCCTGCCAACTAGTTCTGGTATGAACCCATAATTGAGAATGTCTTCAGTTCCTATATCTACGGGAGCACCGGAATGTGATTCTTGAGTGGCGAGAAAACCAAGATTAGATCCTTTCGATATTCTATTTTCAATGATTTCGTTAAGTCCTTCAAAAGCTCCGCCACAAATAAATAAAATATTTTTGGTGTCTAGTTGTATAAATTCTTGTTGTGGGTGTTTGCGGCCGCCTTGTGCAGGTACGTTTGCGACGGTACCTTCTATTATTTTAAGAAGTTCTTGTTGGACTCCTTCGCCTGACACGTCTCGGGTTATTGATCTGTTGGTACCTTCCTTACGGGCGATTTTATCAAGCTCGTCGATATAGATAATGCCTTTTTCTGCTTTTTCTAGATCCCAGTTAGCCGATTTGATAAGTCGTAACAATATATTCTCTACATCTTCTCCAACATAGCCAGATTCCGTTAAAGAAGTTGCGTCACAAATCGCAAATGGTACATTCAATATATTTGCTAAAGTCTCTGCTAATAGTGTCTTCCCTGACCCGGTGGGCCCAATTAGAAGCATATTGGACTTATCAATCCTAACTTCACTGTCGTTTTTCGTTCCTAGTAGCCGTTTATAGTGATTGTATACAGCTACACTTATTGTTTTTTTTGCTGCACGTTGACCGATGACATATTCGTCTAACATTAAGGAAATGTCTCGAGGTATCAATGGTAAATTGGAATGCTCTGGTTCTTCTTGAAAAGCTTTATCAGTGTCAATAAGTTGGTTTAGAACGCGGATGCATTCGTAACAAACCGACGCTCTTCCTTGTCCAGCGACAATCAGATTTGATCGTTGCTGAGTTTTCTCACAGAAAGAACATCGTTGATTTCTGTTAGTAGTCATATAGTATTACTTACAGAGGTTAGGATTGCTTTGAGTCTGAACCTAAAATTTCGTCGATCAAGCCATATTCAACAGCCTGGTCGGATGTTAAGTAGTAGTCTCTGTCACTATCTTGAGCAATTTTTTCATAAGTTTGACCAGTTTGATCGGAAAGTATGGTTCTCAGTTTATCCTGCAATCTTAAAATTTCTTTTGCTGCTATTTCGATGTCAGTGGCTTGACCTTGAGCGCCACCAAGTGCTTGATGCATGTGGATCGTAGAGCTTGGTAGGGCGTATCGTTTGCCTTTTGCTCCACCGCAAAGAAGTACTGTTGCCATGCTTGCTGCCATCCCAAGACATACTGTAGATACCTCTGGTTTTATCATCTGCATAGTATCGTAAATTGCCAATCCAGCACTTATGACTCCACCAGGGCTGTTAATATACATGCTGATTGGTCTGTCCGGATCTTCTCGTTCTAAATACAAGAGTTGAGCTACTATCAAGTTGGCGACTGGATCGGCAATCGGAGTTCCGAGGAACACGATTCGTTCTTTGAGAAGCAATGAATAAATATCGAATGCCCGTTCCCCTCGGTTGCTAGTTTCAATAACCATTGGAACAATGTTTTGTTCAGGTTCCTGGCCTCGGATACTTCTCTCGTAGGATTCGAAAGGGTTAATAAGCATGGTGTAGCTCCTGTTCTCGATTTATTATTAAATTACTATTTGTCAGTATTGGATGTATCGTCTTTACTCGCTTCGCTAGCGTCATCAGTTGGTGACACTTCTGTTAGGTCAACTAGTTTTTCTAGTACTTTACGATTAAACATTGATGACCTGATAGAATCTTTTGTGCTCTCTGTGTTGAAAAAAGATTCCATTCTTTCACGAGTTTCGTCTGATTCCTCATAAGATTTTAACATATTATCGATCTCGGTTTGTACATCTTCTTCAGTTACTTCAATTTCTTGATCATTGGAGAATTGTTTCAATACCAAAAATCTGTTTAGTCTTTCATTAGCTGCTTGTTCTAATTCTTCAGTGAATTCTTCAGGTGACTTCCCTATATAAGTAAGGTATGTTTCTAAGTCGACTTGTTGGTTTGATAGTGCTTGTTCTCGTTCCCGTCTGAGTGAATCTACCTCTCTTTCATAAAGGAGATGAGATGCTTGGATATCAGAGATTTCAACTAATTGATTTAGGCTGTCCTCTTGTACTTTTAACGCGGCTTGACCTTCGGCTTCTGTAGCTAATTGTTCCTGTAGATTAATTTTGAAATCATCGAGTGTATCAAATCCTTCGCCGATGCCTTTAGCAAACTCATCATCGATTTCTGGTAGAGATTTCACTTTAACCGATAAAATCTCTACTTGGAAAATACAGTTTTTCCCTGCATATTCTTTTCGGGCGTAATCTTCAGGGATAGTAATTTCAAATTCAAGAGATTCAGTCTCTGTATGACCAAGTAAATTGGGAGCAAACCCAGGGAATGGTAACACCGAGTCTTCAATAGGTATGAAATCTATTTCAGAATCATCAATGACTAGTTCATTGTCTATGGTCCCTTTGACATTAATATTTAGTAAATCAGAGTATTCAATGGGGCGTTCCACTGGCTCCCAGTTTGCTTGTTCATCTCTGATGCGTTCAAGTACTTCTTGTACTTGCTCATCAGTAATGGAAACTGACTCTCGTTCAATATTAATTTCGCTCGTGTCGCCCAATATAACCACTGGTTCCAATGGTACAGTTGCTTTGTATTGAGTGGGCTCCATACCTAAAAGCTCGATATGAGGCTCAGCAAATGCAGAGATATCATTGTCTTTTAAGGCTTGGTCTAAGGATTCAGGTATCATGAACTCAATTGCTTCGTTTACTAGTCCAATACGACCCACCATGGACTCCACAATACTTTTAGGGGCTTTACCAGGCCGAAATCCAGGAACTTTGAGCCTATTTACCATTCGTTTGTATGATCGGTCTAGATAAGGATCTTCATCACTTTCAGTGAGAGTTACTGTAACTATTATTTCACCAGTTTGTTCGGTTTCAGTTTGTATTTCCACAAAAAACTCCGTATATGCGATATAGGTATGAATATCGGTTATCGAGTATAGCATACGTCAGATTTATGGGGAAGTTGATAAATATTAATGATCATTTGTAGCGTGAATAAAATTGAAAAAGTGTCGAATTTGTTCAAAATTTTATAAAAATCAAAAAAAACGACCAAAATTGGGTGTTTTTTAAATTGACCTACGAGTCATTGGATTGATAATCTAATTGACGTAGGGTGTTGTGCGGGGTGGTGTAATTATACTCTCATCATAATGAATGGCCGGTCTGTAGTTTGCCTGCAGGCCGGTTTTTATTTTCTGCACACTTATACATTAATGGAAGAGTGCTGATATTGATTTGAACTCCATACATGTACCTGTAATGGTCGATGAAGTTGCGCAAGGGTTGCAATTGAAATCTGGAGGAATTTGGATGGATTGCACTGTTGGAGATGGAGGCCATTCCAGTCGGATTTTGGGAAAAACGGCTCCAGATGGACAATTGATTGGATTGGATAAAGATGAGCAGGGCTTGCGTGTTGCGAGAGGCATATTGAGCCCGTTCGAAGGGAGGTTTGAACTGGTGCAAGGTTCTTATGCGAGCATGTTAGAAGTGTTGAATAAACAGGATTCTGATAGTACAGGCATGGTAGATGGGATTCTGTTCGATTTAGGCATATCTTCAAGGCAAGTTGAAGAAACAGGCTATGGTTTGAGCTTTAATAAATCTGAAAATCTGGACATGCGATTCGACAAATCAGAATATTTAACTGCAATGGATGTGGTTAACGAATATGAGTATGAAGAATTGTGCAGAATTTTTAAGGACTATGGGGAAGAGCGTTATTCCAAACGAATAGCAAGAAAGATTATTATGGAGCGACCTCTTCGGAAAACAGACGAACTGGCGGTTTTAATAGCTGGATGTGTTAGGACGGATGCGAGTGGCAGGCATCCGGCTACTCGGGTTTTCCAGGCTCTGAGAATAGAAGTAAATCGAGAATTAGAAGATCTGCGTTTAGGTCTTGAGTCTGCTATGACCGCTTTGAAGCCAAATGGAAGGATGGTAGTGATTAGTTACCACAGTTTGGAAGACCGGATAGTAAAAAATTTCATGAGAGATAAGGCTCAAACATGCAACTGCCCTAAAGCGGTGCCAGTTTGTGTGTGTGACCTAATAAAAGAGTTACATATTGTGAACAAAAAAGTGATTAAACCCGATTTGAACGAGGTTAATAATAATAGACGGAGCCGAAGTGCTCGGATGAGAATTGCTGAAAAGATAGCTTAAACAATGATGGAGGTGTGGAGATAGTGAAAGATAAATTTCATACAGGTATAGATATCGGGTCCGGTTACACGACTGTGATAATTGGTCGAGTTGGCTCAGAAGGTGAACTCAAAATCGTAGGAGTGGGACGAACGGTCACCAAAGGTATGAACAGAGGATTGGTGGACGATGTAGGTGAACTTAAAGAGACAGTCAGACTGGCTTTGGAACATGCTGAAGAATATACAGGCAGAGGGAATTTAACTGGAGCTTATGTTGGAGTTACGGGTCAAGGAATATCGTCTAAAAACGTTATCAATCTTGCTTTGCATAAAGGTCAAACAGAAATAATCAACTCTTCTAGGATTAGAGAATTGGTGGAGTCTTGCTACCCTGAAAATGATCCTTTGACGGATGTCTTACACGTGATCCCAGTTGGTTTTAATCTGGATGGATATAACAGGACAAGAAATCCTTTAGGGCTTCATGCAAAGACGGTAGAGATTGAGTCCCACGTTGTGAGCATGAACTCAATTGATTTGCGAAATGCACTTAAGTCAGTCACTTCGAACAAGGTGAGTGTCAATGGAGCAGTATTTCAAGGATTAGCCGCTGCAGAATCAGTAATTACTGGAGACGAGAGAGAAATCGGATCGGTGCTAATCGACATAGGTGAATCCACCACAGATATAGTCGTGTTTAAGGAGGGGAGCCCTTGGTACTCGACTGTTGTTCCGGTTGGTGGGAATATGATCACTCGAGATATTTCTGCAGCCCTGGGAGTCCCATTTAGGGCAGGAGAAGAAATAAAAATTAAATACGGTCATTGCATGCCATCAATGGTGAATTCTAATGAAGAGATTGTGGTGCCTGGGTTTCAGGGTGATGACAAGAAGACTGTGCTTAAAAGAGACATAGCAATGCCAATACAATCTCGAATGGTGGAATGGTTGCGATTGGTAACCCAGGCAATATCCGCCTCTGGACTGAGGGCAATACCTAGTGGAGGTTTAGTTATAACCGGAGGTGGTTCAAAACTAAATGGTTTAACGGAATTAATTAATGATAATTTAGAAATCCCAGTCCGGTTAGCATATCCAACAGGAATAAAAGGATTGCCCACTCAATTGCAGAAGCCAGAATATTCGTCAGCTGTTGGATTATTGCTATGGGCTGTAAAACATCAAGGCGAGAAACAGAGTTACCCACAAGAAAATATTTGGTCTCAAATCAAGAAAATAGTTGGGAAGAAAGAACGTGCAATGGTCGGTTAAGATAAAGCTGACAGCACCCAGTTTAAAAATTTACTGATAAATAGATAATATAAATTAATTGTTGTGATTATGGGAGGTAAAATGGTAGAAAATAGCGCGGCGTGGGAAGACAATTCAGGAATTCAGGTACCACCAACATATAGAGAGACGGCTAAGATCAAGGTGATAGGCATTGGCGGAGGCGGAAGTAATGCCGTGAGTCGTATGTTTAAAGAGAAATTAGATGGTGTAGAGTATTACGCACTAAACACGGATTCTCAACACTTGTTCAGATGTGACGTTGCACATCGTATATCCCTTGGTTCTATTGCTACCAAAGGATTAGGAGCTGGAGCTCAGCCAGAAGTGGGGCGACAGGCTGCAGATGAAAGTAGACGTGAAATAGAGGAAGCAGTGGCAGATGCCGATATGGTATTTCTCGCAGTAGGAATGGGAGGTGGCACTGGAACTGGAGCAGCTCCTGTTGTCGCTGAAATCGCAAAAGATGCTGGAGCTCTGACAGTTGCGGTCGTGAGTAAGCCATTTGCATTCGAATCTCAATCACGAAGAAAGAATGCAGAAGAAGGGATTGAAAGATTAAAGGAACATGTAGACACATTAATCACTATTCCAAATGATCGCCTGCTGGAACTGAACGAACTAAAAGATGAGGATTTTACATGGGAGGAAGCTTTGAAAACGGCTGACTCAGTTCTTCATCAGGGAATTCAAGCAATATCTGAAGTGGTTACTATCCCTGGAGAGATTAATGTTGACTTTGCCGATGTTAAGACTATTCTCAGCAATGCTGGACAGGCTTGGTTGGCTATCGGTAAAGGCAAGGGAGAAAACCGGGCTGCTGATGCAGCAAGACAGGCGACGGAAAGTCCTCTATTGGATATCGAAATGAATGGTGCCCGTAAGATACTGTTTGTCATAACCGGAGGTGCGACATTAACATTGCGAGAAGTACAAGATGCAGCAAATGTTATTCAAAGCATGGCGGATCCAGAGGCTAACATAATCTTTGGTACGAGCAGGGATTCTAAATTGGATGACGAAGTTAAAATTACTATGGTGGCTGCGTCCTTCCCGATTTTTAATGACAACATTAAGCAACGTGAAGAAGACTTCAAAAAATTGTTAGAAGAGAGTGTGGCTCCTGTAGCAGATGAATTAGACGTGCCGACCTTCTTGCGTAGGCAAAATACAAGCAGTCGCTGGAGCTTGTTTAAATAATTCAATAGTTTGAAGGTGAACAACTGATTGAGGCTAGTATCCGACGATTGCTGGCCTCAAATTTACGGGAATTCTGGTCACCGAGTTGTTTGCGTTTGGCACGGGTGAATATTTTAAAATGTGAAAGGTGATATATGGAATGCCCATATTGCCAAAATAGTGAATTGAGAGTCACGGACTCCAGGTCAGTGCATAACGCGATTCGTCGAAGAAGGGAATGTACCGAATGTGAAAAACGGTTCACCACATACGAAAGAATACAGACAACTAATCTACTAGTAACTAAGCAAGATGGCAGACAGGAAGACTTTAACCGAAGCAAATTAGTTAGTGGCTTGAGTAAAGCCTGCGCTAAGCGTCCAGTAACTTCCCTCGATATTGAAGATGTCGTCGATCAGGTTGAAAATGAACTTATGAAATCCGCCAGCCTGGAAGTGACCACTTACAGACTAGGGGGACTAGTAATGGAAAAGCTAAAAGAAATAGATACAGTAGCTTATATCAGGTGGGCAAGCGTATACAAGGATTTTCAAAATGTCGAAAGCTTTCAGCAAGTTGTCGCGGAATTGTTGGATTCGTAGGAAAGAGCCGAGATTATTGGTCTTCTAATGAAAAAACATGTCAATTATTACGTAATAAAGTGCTTGACATCCGATAAATTAAGTTCTTACAATAATCACCACTAATTGTAGTATAGTGATGTAATTAATATACCTCATATAGTAGCATCAAACGGAATTATAACCTAAATTTATTATAAAGGGACGAAATGACAATTATCAGAAAAGATACAAATGACACTCAGGATGAAATACGGAAAATTATAAAGAACGCGCTGGTGGGGACATTGATTGACGCGCGTATTAACAGCGATGCACCAGAATTGTATGATAATTCTAAAGTGGTGTTAGAAAGACGTTACTTAGGTAAAGATCGGAGCGGTAATGTATTAGAAAACTTTGAAGATATGTTTACAAGGGTGGCAGAGAATTTAGCCGAAGCAGAAACTAATTACGATAATTCTAAGAGTGCTAAACAAGATGCCATAGACGAGTTCAGGTCAGTAATGAGGAAATTAGATTTCTTGCCAAACTCTCCGACATTAATGAACGCCGGCAGAGATTTGCAACAGTTGTCAGCATGTTTCGTTTTGCCTGTTGAAGATTCTCTTGAGACGATATTTGAGCGTGTTAAGCACACGGCAATCATCCACAAGAGTGGAGGAGGAACAGGGTTCTCTTTTAGTCGTTTAAGACCGGAAGGCGATACCGTCGGATCGACGGGAGGCATCGCTTCAGGTCCGGTGAGTTTTATAAATGCATTTGATGCTGCTACCGATGTTGTGAAACAAGGAGGAACTAGAAGGGGAGCAAATATGGGAATCTTAGAGGTTACCCATCCCGATGTAATGAAGTTCATCACGTCTAAAGAAGATGGCACACATTTGAACAACTTTAATATCTCTGTGGCAATCACTGAGGAATTTATGGAAAAAGTTGCAGATAACCAAGAATACGATTTGATCAACCCTCATGACGGCTCGTTGGCTGGCACTCTCAATGCAAAAGAAGTATTTGATACCATGACAGAACTAGCTTGGAAGACAGGGGATCCAGGGATTGTATTCTTGGATAGAATCAATAGAGATAATCCTAATCCTCAATTGGGCAAGATTGAAAGTACTAACCCATGCGGCGAACAACCACTTTTGCCATATGAGTCATGCAATCTTGGTTCGATTAATTTAGCTCATATGGTGCATTTTAACGGAGATATAGTTGAAATAGACTGGGATAGATTAAGCCAGACTGTGAAATCTTCCGTTCATCTACTAGATAATGTTATAGACATGAACAATTATCCTATTGAGGCTATCGCCGAAATGAGTCGTACCACGCGTCGAATAGGTGTAGGTATAATGGGATTTGCTGATTTACTAGTGCAGTTAGGGATCAAATATGATTCTTATGAGGCTGTGGGACTAGCAGAAAAGATCATGGAGAGAGTTCAAGTAGAAACTCATAATGCCTCTGAAGAACTAGCTGAGATTCGAGGAGCATTCCCAGCGTGGGAAGGCAGCGTGTATAACCAGGGAGTTAATCGGAGGAAAATGAGGAATTCTGCTCCTGTGACCATAGCTCCTACAGGTACGATTAGTATCATTGCAGGCACATCTAGTGGGATCGAACCACTCTTTGCATTGTCGTATGTAAGAAATATTATGGACAACACGAAACTAGTAGAGGCTAATCCATATTTCGAAGCTGTCGCCAAAAGCGAAGGTTTTTATTCACAAGAACTAATGGAAGAGCTTGCCGAAAAAGGCACCTTACACGATATGGATGTTCCTGACTGGGTCAAAGAGGTATTTCGCACTACCCATGATATTAGCCCCGAATGGCATGTCAGGATGCAGGCAGCGTTCCAGAGATTTACTGATAACTCTGTGTCAAAGACCATCAATTTGCCGTCTCATGCGACTGTGGCTGACGTCAAGGAAGCTTATACACTAGCATACGAGACTGGATGTAAAGGTATAACGGTATATAGAGATGGCAGTAAGTCAGGCCAAACGTTGAATACTGGAGGATCATTATCTGTGGATACTGATGGCAGTACAGAGCGTACGGCGGCGGATCGCCCTAGGATTTTGAGTGGAGCTACTCACTTGGTAAGAACAGGGCATGGAAACATGTATGTGACTATAAATTGTGATCAAGATGGTAATCCGTTTGAAGTATTTGGGGCGTTAGGTAAGGCTGGAGGAAGTGACTCTGCTCAACTTGAGGCTATTTCACGACTTATTTCATTAGCTCTTAGATCAGGAATAGGGGCAGATGAAATTGTGGAACAATTGAAAGGGATTTCTGATGATAGTCCCGCATGGGATGAAGGTGAACTAGTCAAATCTACTCCCGACGCAGTGGCTATCGCATTGAGAAATTATGTAGATGGGGCTAAAGACGAAGAAAATAAAAGCTGGTCTTTGGCAAATATTATTGGGATCGGAGGAAGGCCTTGTCCTGAGTGTGACGGCACATTAGTTATGGAAGAAGGCTGTGATAAATGTATGTCTTGTGGCTACAGCAAATGTGACTAAGTAAGTTGAAGTGCCCCGTTATAAAAGTAGAGTTTGTGACGGGGTATTTTTTTGGATTTGTCATGATCGAGTTGGAGAGAATATGAGCGAGAAACCTTATGTTGGATTAACCATGGGTGATCCATGTGGTATAGGTCCTGAAGTGGTAATAAAAGCTTTGCAAGAACCAGTAATTTACGATTGGTGCAATCCAGTAGTAATAGGGAATGTTGAGTCTTTATCGAAGACGGTTGACATGCTTAATAATGAAATGGAGATTCACCATATTGCAGACGATGGCATAACCCAAATTGTAGCAAGTCCAAATAGTGTGAACGTAATAGACATAGGTAATTTGGATTATAAAGACGTTACTATTGGGGCAATCAATCCTACCTGTGGCAAAGCAGCTATGGAATGGGTTAGTCATGCAGGTAAACTTGCAATGACAGGAACTTTGGGAGGTATTGCTACCGCTCCTTTGAATAAAGAAGCTGCTAGCCTAGCAGGATATGAAGCTATAGGTCATATGGAACTATTGCAAGAGTTAACCGGATCTAAAACTGTAGCCACAATGTTAATCGCAAAGAATTTAAGGGTAGTACATCTAACAACTCACCGGTCATTGAGAATAGCTTGTGATTATGTGAAAAAAGACCGTATCTTGGACTATTTGAGAATCACTGATGTAAATTTTAAACAATGGGGTTTTGAGAATCCTAGGATAGGAGTGGCCGCATTGAACCCTCATGGGAGTGATGGAGGACTTCTAGGCAATGAAGAAAGTGATGAGATTTTACCAGCTGTGATAGAAGCTAGAAAAGAAGGTATGACTGTAGAAGGTCCTATCCCAGCCGATATAATATTTCATCAGGCCATTAATGATCAATTTGACGCGGTGTTGTGCATGTACCATGATCAAGGTCACATCCCGGTTAAAGTGTACGGATTTGAAGAAAGTATTACTGCTAATTTAGGATTGCCTTTTGTAAGGACTTCTGTGGACCATGGAACCGCATTTGACATCGCCGGTAAAGGTATTGCTGACCCATTAAGTATGATGGAAGCGATTAAGTTAGCCTCAACATTGATATCAGGATCTCGATTATCCAGCTGATAGATATTTTAGATGATATAATTCCAACTTATTTACACATTCAAAGGTAAAAAAATATGCGTATAGGTTTTATAGGGGCAGGGGTTATGGCTGAAGCCATAATATCAGGGATCATCAAATCCAAAACTCTACCCGCAACAGATATCATGGCTTCTGATATATCCAATGATAGGTTAAATCAATTAAGTAATACTTATGGTATTAATGTTGCCACTAATAATAAGGATTTAATTGGATTTGCATCTATAATTTTTGTCGCTGTAAAGCCTCAAGATGTAGAAACTGTAGGTCAGGGTGTAGCTCAAGAAATATCTGTAGGGCAAACGATAGTATCAATAGCTGCAGGTGTAAAATTATCACAATTACGAGATGTATTTCGAACTCAATGTGTGATCAGGGTAATGCCGAATACTCCAGCTCAAATTCAGAGCGGAATGAGTGTATGGCTGTGTGGAGAAGAGGTCCCTGAAGCTCATAAAGATTTAGTTACTAAAGTGCTTGAAGGAATTGGGAAACAGTATTTGGTGCATGAAGAAAAATATATAGATATGGCGACCGGACTAAGCGCGAGCGGCCCAGCATATGTGTTTATGATTATAGATGCTTTGGTAGATGCCGGTGTTTTGCTGGGAATGACAAGAGAAATGTCCAAAATGTTGGCAGTACAAATGGTTAAAGGTACAGCTGAACTTATAGATTCAAGCGACACCCATATCAAGGAATTATCCGATAGGGTGGTTTCTCCTGGAGGGACTACAGCTGCCGGTTTGTTAGAGCTTGAGAGTGCAGGAGTTCCTCATGCTATTATGAAAGCAGTTGAGGCTGCTTACGCTAAAGCCCTGGAATTGGGTAAATAAATTGGAATATAGGAGTTTAAATCTTGTTGTTTATAACCGAATTAATTAAAGGACTTTTAAATTTTCTCATATATGCAGTATTAGCTAGAGTTATTTTATCTCTGGTGATTCAATTTATGACGCAGAGAGGCGGGTCTGTTCACCCAGTGGTAATGCTATTAAATAGCGTGGTAGGGCAGATTACAGATCCTATTTTAAATCCAATTAGAAAGGTATTGCCTAGTACAGGTATGTTAGATTTCAGTCCTTTGGTAGCTATAATTGTTTTGCAAGTGATTGAGATTGTGGTACTAAATATATTTTAAACCCGCAAGGTATTGTTGGTGATTTTAAAAAAGGGGATACAAGGAGTTAGTGATTGGCTTCAGACTTAAAGTTATTGCAACTTAAATACGCTGATGGATTGTCACGCTTAACCCCCCAAACTACTAATTCATTGATTGTGATGTCTGGTTTACCAGGAACAGGAAAGTCTCACCTAGCTCAGGATATATCTGTTAAATTCGGTTATCTAGTTATTGGTAGTGATACTGTTCGAAAAACTTTAGTGAAAGAACCAAAGTACAATTCTGACGAGCATTTCAGAGTATTTAGAGCCTGTCATGCGTATTTAAAAGATGCTCTCAGTAGACAGATTGGAGTGATATTTGATGCGACTAACCTGAATGCTCATGCAATCAATCCATTAAAAAAGATAGCGCTTATGTGTGATGTGGACTGCAAGATAATTAGATGTATAGCTCCAGAGTCAGTGATCAAAGCCAGATTGACTATGCGGAGTGAAGGTAAAGACGATTTTGACTCGGATGCAGATTGGCGAATATATCAAATGCTTAAACCCAATCAGAGGGTTATTCAGGATTGTGATTACATAGTCGATTCGTCTCAAGATGTTGGATGGATCATAGAAAAATTAGCTAACGATTTAAGGTGGGTGTAGACATTGATTAACGAATTTCAGTTTAAGTTTAGTTCCGAGATAGATCCTGGCAAGCCTTTGGTGTTTTTTGTTTTTGCAGACATTGGAATCAAATCACAAAACATGTTTGATGAAAGCTTGTTAAGCCAATTAGCTAACAACCGTGACTTTACGGGAAAGACAGGGGAATGCTTGGTGTTGGATATCGCGCAAGATAACATTATTAGAACATACGTTCTTATGGGCCTGGGGAATTCAAATGATGTCAACGGATCATTAATTCGTAAATCCTCAGGTAACCTTGGGAGATTGCTAAGAAATAACAATATTAATGACTCTCAGTGTCTATTACCTGCATGTGACCTTCCGGATACATCATTAGACACCTATGCTGGAAATATGGTGGAAGGTATCACTTTAGGATTGTATGAATTTAGTAAATGGAAATCCAAAATTACTGATTCAAATAAAAAGATGTTTTGTATGGACATTGTTAGTGACAGTAGCCCTAACATAGAAGATGCAATCAAAAGAGGACAGAGTGTATCAAGAGGAGTGATGTTAGCCCGTGACTTAGTAAATAGCCCTGCAAATCGAATGAATCCAACTAACATGTCAGAAACAGCACAGAGTATAGCAGAAGATCAAATTCTGGAAGTAAGTATTTTGGAAGAATCGGATATGGCGAACTTAGGCATGGAATCTTTATTAGGAGTATCTAAAGGTAGTGTTCAACCCGCTAAGTTGATTGTGCTTGAATATAATGGAGACTCAGACAATCCTGATAACAATATTGCTTTAGTGGGGAAAGGAATTACATTTGATACTGGAGGAATTTCTCTTAAACCTCCTGGAGGTATGGAAAGCATGAAAGGCGATATGGCTGGAGGTGCTTCAGTAATTGGCCTTATGAGGATTATAGCTGACTTAAAGCCCAAAATTAACGTGATGGGAATCGTTGCTGCAACTGAAAATATGCCAGGTGGCAACGCGCAAAAACCTGGAGATGTTGTTAAAGCCATGAACGGTAAAACAATAGAAGTGATTAACACGGATGCGGAAGGGAGGTTAGTCTTAGCAGATGCACTTAGTTATGCAGAATCTAAAGGTATTATTAATGTAATTGACATAGCTACGCTTACAGGGGCTATGGTAGTAAGTTTAGGTAAAGTATGTACTGGGTATATGACTAATAACCAGTTATTTGGGAATAAATTGCGTGAAGCAGCTAGTATTTCTGGGGAAAAATTTTGGGAGCTACCATTATTTGATGAATATGATGACTTGATAAAAAGTGATGTTGCAGACATGAAAAATACTGGAGGTAGACAAGCGGGTTCAATCACAGCTGCAAAATTACTAGAAAAGTTCGTAGGAGACATGAATTGGATTCATTTAGATATAGCTGGGACATCCACCTCTGCCAGAACGGATGGCTTTGATGTCAAAGGCGCTACGGGTCATCCAGTTTTGACTTTGCTGCAATTAGTGATGGATATGTCTCAAGACTGAATGAATTAAATGAGAGAATATTTTAACTCATATAGATTTTGGAAATGGAAAATACTTATAGTATTTTCCATTTTTTATACTACCACTTATTTGGGAAGATTTAATTTTTGGCCTATGGCTCCGTTAATTCGTGATGATTTGAATTTGACTCTTGTTCAGATAGGTCTCTTAAATGCTTCTATATTGTGGGGCTTTTGTATTGGGGATGTTATACATGGGGCACTATCAGAAAAGTACGGGTTTAGGACGTGGATTTTAATAGGGGCAATTCTGACTGTAGTGTGCAATATAATTGTGAGCTTTAGCAGTGGATTTATGGCCTTTTTGATTCCCTGGTTTGTTTGCGGATTCGTTAATGCGGCATGTTGGGCTCCAGGAGTAGGAATGGTGAGCCAATGGTGGTCTCAGAAAGATCGAGGATTTGCTTTGGGCGTTGTATCAGCAGCGTCAGGGTTTGCTATGCTCGTTATGTGGTTTGGCACAGGTTTGGTTGGTACCACTTGGGGGTGGCGAACTTCTTTTAGGTATCCCCCGATACTAATAGGAATATTTGCAGTTTTAGTGTTGATGTTCACTAAAGATTTTCCCCAAAATGCCGGTTTCACTCCCTGTGTTAAAGACCAGTACAGGTCAATTAGAAATTTGAAAGAAAAATATATTTTATTAATTACAAGTAGAGACTTCCATCTGGTTGGTCATATTAAAGGATTGGAAAATGTCGTGAGATACGGATTGATGACTTGGATTCCCCTTTATTATTATGATAAGGGAGGATTTGATATATCGTCCACTTTGATTGTTACAGTTATGTTACCGATAGGATATGCTTTTGCCCCTCCGTTAGCTGGCTTCATATCAGATAAGTTTCTTCTAAGTGATCGCAAACCATTAACTTTTATATCCTGTGTGGTAAGTGCGATGGTGTTGTTCGGTATTTGCTTAGTAGATCCTAGCCAAACTAAAATCGGCGTAATATTAATGTTAATTGGGGGGATAAGTCTGGGTATGTCTCAAATACCCGTTATGGCTGTTGATTTCTTTGGTAAAGACATGGCTGCCACTACCTCCTCTTTGGTAGACGCGCATGGTTATTTGTATGCAGGGATTCAGGCAGTGGCCGTTAGTGTGATAGTGGGGCTACTGGATAATTGGATTATGGTATTCGTATTGATGGGATTATTTCGAGTCCTTTCTGCTATAGTTCTATTGTTTGTTAGAACAGTGTCAAGATAGTGAGTCTGCCTCTAATACAGCCTCTACCGCAGATATTGCTACTTCAATTTGGGAATCGTCTGGTATTTTAGTGGTGATTCGTTGCAATAGTAAACCAGGCACAGATACGACGTTGCTAATAATGGAATTTGGATGCGTTCCTGCAAAACGTATGATTTCATAACTGATTGAAGCAATCACTGGGATCAATGCTACCCTAGATATTATCCTGCTAATAAATCCAGAGTCACCTATGGCTGCGAATATCAAAATAGACACAACCATCACTGTCAACAAAAATGCAGTACCACATCTAGGATGCGGAGTAGGGAAAGTGCGAACATTGTCTGGAGTCAATATCTTGCCATGCTCTAAGGCATGAATAGACATATGCTCCGCTCCATGATATTGGTAAACTCTCTTTATGTCTGGGAATATACCAATGATAGATACGTATGCAACTAGGACTAAAAGCCTTAACACTCCTTCTAGGATATTGCTGATTATATTAGAAGGAATGAATCGGTCTACGCTTTCAAGGGCTATAGCAGGGAATATGAAAAATATTCCTATGCCTATCATTAAGGATATTATAATTGTGCCTACTAATGCTAAGTTGGATATGGTGCTTTCTGTAGGATCATCACTTTCAGATGCGAGTAGAGACGATTGGTGTAATGCTTTCACTCCAATGGTTAATGTCTCCGCGAGAACCAAAATGCCTCTGATGAAAGGGACTCTTCTTAATGAACCTATGAAATGAGAGCTTATTGGTTCTATGTTTGTGGTTATACTCCCATCTGGGCGTCGTACTGATAAAGAATAATACTTCTTTCCTCGGATCATCACGCCTTCTATGACTGCTTGACCACCATATGTTGTAATTGGAGAGTCAGGCATTAGATCTGAGTGCAGTTAAGTAATATGGTTGAAGAATCAGTGAAAAGTAACTATGAGTCACAAGGGATGGCGAATTAGTCATCCATTTTGTATCGACGTCGGAGACGTTCTATGCGACCTTGGGTATCAACGATACGTTGCTCACCAGTGTAGAACGGGTGGCAAGTACCGCATATTTCGATTCTTAATGCTGGTTTCGTTGATGCTGTTTCTATTGTTGCTCCGCAAGAGCAAGTTACCGTCGAGTTAACAAATTCTGGATGTATGTCTTGTTTCATTATTGAATGCCTATTGTGAATCCGGGTATACACTTACACGTTTCCGTTTGCGTGTGTCCCATTCGAAATTTACTTTTCCTGAAATTAAAGAGAATATAGTGTGGTCTTTGCCGATTCCAACGTTGCTGCCAGGTCGGATTTTTGTACCTCTTTGTCGTATGATTATGTTCCCTGGAATTACCACTTCGCCGCCAAATTTTTTAACCCCGAGACGTTTAGCATTACTATCTCTTCCGTTATTAGTACTACCGCCGGCTTTCTTATGTGCCATAATTATTCCCTAAATATTGTTATTTATGCAGATATATCTTTAATTGATATTCTGGTGTAGTTCTGCCTATGTCCTTTCTTTAAGCGATACCTAGTTTTGGCTTTGTACTTGAATACAATCACTTTCTTATCTTTATAATGTTTTTGTATCTCAGCTGTCACTCGAGCATTAGGTATCGTTGGGTTGCCAAAATTTATGGTGTCTCCATCTGATATCGCAAGGACTTGATCGAACTCTGCCGTAGATCCTTCGTCATTTGGTAATAACTCTACATCCAGAACGTCGCCTGGCTGCACTTTGTATTGCTTTCCACCTGTTTTAATAATTGCGTAATTCATAAGTACTCGAACGGAAATTTTAAGGGACTATATTATGTGTGTCAACCCAATGATTTTCAAAAAGTGTCGATTGGAGTATATTCTATGTAATTACTCATATTACAGCGTTTGGATGAATCATGCGAGTCGAAGAAGATTTTGTGAGAAACAAATTTAAGGAGTGAGTTATGGATTGCGTAGGAGTGTCACATATAGCATTTTGTGTAAAAGACATAGATGAGTCATTAAAATTTTATAGAGATATAGTAGGGATGATCGTGGATTTTGATAGGGTACAAGACACTACTGGAGGAGGGCTACCGGCTATTTATGCCCACGATAGAAATAATCGGCGTCAGGTTAGATTACGATTTGCTGAGAATGCAGATCCACATTTTATAATGACGACACATCCTGACGACGTTGTTGATGGCCAGCCTATCAAGCTAGACCAAATAGGTATAAGCCATTTTTCTTTCTCTATGACCGATTTGCCAGCTGTTCGAAAAAACTTAATGGAGAACGGAGTCAAATTTGCAAGTGAACTGAATGCTGCTGGTACTGATGCGAGTTTCTTCGTTTATGACCCTGATGGAATGATAGTTCAATTTGATCAAGCAGATTAGCGGAGAATCCATCGGAGACGCTAGGATAGATTTGTGAAACCTGAATCAAACAAAGAAAGTAAGATTTTTTATGGATGGTGGGTAGTATTATTTGCTGCCATACAAGGGATGTTTGGTAACGGTGTTATTTCGAATGGTTTTTCCCGGTTTTTTGAACCTATACGTAATGATTTATCTATCAGTTACACACAAATGTCGCTAGTCTTTAGTTTGCAGAGAGCAGAAGGTAGCGTAGCTGGGCCATTGGTAGGTTGGTTAGTTGATAACTATGGTGCTAGACCTATGATTCTTTTTGGCGGGTTGTGTGCCGGAATAGGATTGATCTGCGTTGCTTATGTCCAGACATATTGGCAGTTAATATTTTTGTTCGTTGGTCTAGTATCTTTAGGGAAAAGTGCCGGACTAGGTCAAACTTTGATGGGATTGGTTAATCGATGGTTTATTAGGAAAAAGGCAATCGCGATGTCAACGCTCATGACATCATTCGCTGCTGGAGGAGCAATTGTAGTTCCTGTGCTCAATGCTGGAATTAATGCTTATGGCTGGAGAACCACAGTTTTAATTATGGGAATATTTATTACTATTTTGACTATACCTGTCTCTTTGGTTGTTAGGAGCAAACCAGAAGATATGGGCCTATTGCCTGACGGAGATCTACCCGATTCAGATACAGTAAATTTGGACGGTAGCATCGCTGTGACTAAAAGATTTGAAGGTTTTTCTGTTTCCGAAGCTATGCGGACTTTGCCCTTTTGGCTAATTCTTGTGGGGCTAGTATGCAGAACTGGCGCGACTAATGCTATGTTAATTCATTGGTTTCCAATTATGAATTTGTATGGAATTGGTTCATCTATGGCAACAGTTCTCTGGAGCCTCACAATGGGCATAGGTGTGCCTTTGAGGTTTTTTATGGGATACGCTACGGATTTTTTCTCTCCTCGGATAATTTTGTCTGTAGGTATGATTGTAGGATCTGCTGGTGTATTCATACTTTGGGCTACAGGGAATATCGCAGGAGCTATATGTTTTTCATTATGTATAGCTATAATTGAAGGAATAACATCAGCAAATTGGCTGATGTTGGCTAATTATTATGGCCAAGCTAGGTTTGCGACCTTGATGGGAATCATGAGTGTATTTCACAATTCTTTCATGTTTGTTACTCCGTTATATGCAGGATGGCTCAGAGATGACACTGGTAGCTACTCGATTGCTTTAGTGACTTTTGGAATAATATTTGGGATTGGCGCGGTTAGTTTTGCAATAGCCAAAAAACCGATTCATCCTAGTCAACTAAATTAGCTATATCTTGGTGTGACAGTTATAAGGGCATATGTTATGATTTATTTAGATAGGAGGTGGACAATTGGAAGCTATAGATTACGCGGTACCTAATACCGTAAAAGAAGCCATTGAAATCTTGTCATCCAAAGGTGATAAAGCCAGGATATTAGCTGGCGGAACTGATCTTTTGGTTCAATTGAGAGGTGGGAGATTTAGCCTAGATACAGTTATTGATGTTAAGAATATTGATGCTCTTAACACATACACTTTCGATTCCTCTAAAGGTTTGGAAATAGGAGCGGCAGTCGAATTATATAGAATATACCAAGACCCAGAATTAAGTGAAATGTTTCCTGGATTGATGGATGCAGCCACTTTAATCGGGGGAATACAAATTCAAGGTAGGGCCACTTTTGGAGGTAACTTATGTAACTCTGCCCCAAGTGGTGATGGTATACCAGCATTGATCGCTCATAATGCCGTATGTAACATTTCGGGTCCAAAAGGAGACAGGCAGATGTCTGTGGAAGAGTTCTGTGTTGCTCCTGGCAGAAATGCTATGGATAATGGAGAAATGTTGGTTTCTATTTCTGTACCGATTCCTCCAAAAGGTTTTGGTTCGAATTACCAACGATTTATACCTAGAAACGAAATGGATATAGCTGTCGTGGGAGTTGGCACTTCTGTCATACTTGATGACAGCGGTACTAAATTCGAGTCAGCTAGAATATCTTTAGCATCGGTAGGGCCTACACCAATTTTCGTATCGGACGCAGGAGAATTCCTAGCTGGTAAGGAAGTGAATGATGACAATATCGCTCAAGCGGCTCAAATGGCGAAAAATGCTGCTAGTCCGATATCTGATATGAGAGGCACAATCGAACAGAGAAAGCATTTAGTCGAGGTGTTTACACGTCGTACACTAGTAGAGTCAATTTCAAGGGCGAAAGGACTTGAAATACAAGCCTTGTGGAAATTCACGTCCAACACAGAAGGAGAAAATTAACCATGGCGAATGTACATGTAAAAACTACAATAAACGGAAATCCTGTTGAATATCTTTGCGAGCCTAGACAAAGTCTCTTGGAAGTGTTGAGAGATGTTTTGAATATGACTGGATCAAAGGAAGGTTGTAACGATGGTAACTGCGGTGCGTGCACTGTCTCTGTAGACGGTCGAATTGTTAACTCATGCCTAGTTCTAGGAGTAGAAGCCGAAGGTAAAACAATCACAACCATAGAAGGAGTTGCAACTGCAGAAGGGCTTCACCCTATTCAGCAGGCCTTTTTAGAAAATGCCGCTTTGCAATGTGGAATATGCACACCAGGATTTATAATGGCTGCAAAAGGCCTTCTTGAGCAAGAGCCTGACGCTGATGAAGAAAGGATTAGACATTGGTTAGCAGGTAACCTGTGTAGATGCACTGGATACGATAAAATCGTTAGAGCTGTTATGGATGCAGGCGAACGCATGAGAGCTAAATAGATACTGAATTTTGAGACGTAGTTACTTGGATTGACAAGGATATAGTTGATGCCGACTGTATTTATTCCCACAATGTTATTAGAAATAACTGGAGGGATAAAAGATATTCAAATTAACGGAAGTCGTATAAAGGATATAATTGATGATCTGGAAAATGTTTTTCCAGGGATCAGGTCTAGATTGGTTTCTGACCGCAAGCTCAAAGAAGATTTAGCTGTAGCTATAGATGGTCAGACCTGCCGGCTAGGTCTCATGGAGCCTGTGCCTGACACTGCCAAGGAAATTCATTTTATAGCAGCGATAGCTGGAGGACTGTGAAGTAGGCCTGTTTATGACTGAGTATATTTATAAGATTTGTTCTTATCAAGAATGGGAAATAGCTCAAGAACAGGGTCTATTCAGTGGTTCTGAAGTAGATAAAATCGATGGCTATATTCATTTCTCTCCAATCGAACTATTAGAATCAACTGTCACCAAGCATTTTGCTCACAGAGAAGGAGTGATACTGGAGATTGAATCAGTAAACATTCCAGAATTAGTCTGGGAGGAGGCTCGGGGTGGCTTATTGTTCCCTCATTTATATGGCTCCTTTGATAGTAATGTGGTTTGTAATGTTTACGATCTAAACCTAGGGTTGACACCCTTATTGATGGAAAGGCTCCCAGGCTGAACATGCCCCCTCCCACAAATTGATGTATATATTTGACAATAATGGAAAATGATGTAGAATATACCCATCTTAATTATTTTTGGAGGTGTGATGAGTCCTACAGATGATTCGCAGAATAAATCAAATTCAAATGGCTTAGAATCTATGTTACCGTGGGCCCAAATGGCAGAATCTCTTTACGATTTTTTGAATCGTAGGAAGACAACTATTGAGTACGCATTTGAAGACCTAGAAATAGCGGTTCCTAAAAACACGGGAGACAATCCTGAGAGAGCTTTGTGGAAACTCAGCGGGGCTGTGAGATTACGTACGTGGGAGTCTTGACCAATATTTTTGAACACCTAGCTCATGTACAGGCGACTGGGAAATTGCGGATCACCACCGATGATGTAAATGTCTCTGTGACTTTGGATGATAAGAACATCAATGTCGTTTCATCCGATTTAGGAAAATTCAAAGGTATATTCAAAGGTAAGCAACCAGTACAGATGCTTCGAGATATTTCAACCGCTTTGAATGATAGTAATTTTCATGTGACACTCTCAGACGAAGATGCGGAATTACTAAAATTAGGTTCTGGGGTCAAAGCTGGAAGAATCACTAAAGCCATGGGTTTCGAACATGTAGAAGTAGTGAGTATGATGAAATGTGTTAAGTTACTAGGTTTTAATTTCGGATGATTCCCTACTAGTGCCGAAGCTCTATTAACAGTTAAGAAAAATCATGGGATAATGGAGTACTGTTACTTTTGAGGTGTACGCAGTGAGTCGTGAAGCTAAAATTGAATATCCTATTTCTGCTGGTGGAGTAGTGTACAGGTGGTCGCCCGGATTAGAGGTTTTACTTTGTGGTCGGCATGTGAATGGTAATGACGAAAACTCAAAAGGATTCACCCGATGGCATCTCCCTAAAGGCACCCCTGAATCAGGTGAGTCTACTGAGGAAACCGCTTTAAGAGAAGTGAGAGAAGAAACAGGATGTAAAGTTGAGATAGAGAAATATCTCCTACCGATGGAATACTCGTTCCAGAATCAAAAACAAGCTATCACTTTTAACAAGACCGTCCATTTTTATCTAATGTATTCCGTGGGAGGAGATACAAATTTACATGACCAGGAGTTTGATGAGGTAAAATGGATGACCCTAACAGATGCTCAAAGTCTACTCGGTTATGAAAATGAACAAGCCATAGTTAAATATGCTGGTGATTATTTGTTAGGCCTTGTTGATACGAGTTCAAATCATGGTTAATTACATGAATATGCTACAGGGTGGAAAAGTGATTTTGAGGCGTAAAAAGCTGGATGACTCCGAAAAAGATTATTCTTGGAGGTCTGATCCAGAGCTAGCTAGACTAGACGCAACATACCCGTTAACTATGAACTATGATCGGTTTGTCAAAATGTACCAAGACCAACTTAAATACCCCACTCCTGGGTCACTCCAATTAGCCATTGAAGATCTGGATGGCAATTTTATTGGGAATTGCATGTACTATGATTTAGATAGTATTCACAAACAGGCTGAATTAGGAATAGTGATTGGAGACAAGAACTTTTGGGGAAATTCATTTGGATATGATGCCGTTTCCGCTATGTTGTGTTTTATGTTTAGGGAACGAGGACTTGATAAAGTGTATTTGCACACCTTGGATTGGAATAAGCGTGCTCAAAAAAGTTTTTCTAGGAGTGGATTTAAGCCAGTTAGAATAGCTCGTAAATTATCTATGGACTTTCTTTTAATGGAAGTTCTTAAAGAAGATTGGCCTGAAAAAGAGGAATCATGGATGGAATTTAGACTGGAAAATGGTTTTGATTCCGAAGTGATAGTTAAAGAAGGCGAACAGTTTTAGGCACCAGTTTTGATGGCATCTGAGAGGCTGATGGCTCCTGTATAGAGGGCCTTACCAAGTATTGCTCCTTCACAACCTATATCCTTGACACTAGATATGTCTTGGAGAGATGATATCCCTCCAGAGGCTATGACGTTGAGGTTAGTGATTTGGGCTAATTCTTGAGTAGTACTTAGATTTGGTCCTTCCAAAACACCATCTTTACTGACATCTGTATACATTATCCGTTTAATACCACAATCCGTCATTCTGGATGCTATATCTAGGATACTTATGTTGGTTTGATCCTGCCATCCGTTGATAGCGACTCTGCCATTTCTGCCATCCAGCGCTATGATAATTTGTTCAGGCTTAATTTTGTTCAAAAGATTTATGATTAAATCTGGATTATGAATAGCTGCCGTTCCTAGCACTATCCTTTGGACCCCCATTTTTATTAGATCCAAAGCAGTTTTAAGATCTCTAATACCTCCCCCGACTTGTACGGGTATGTCTAGTTTATTAACGATATCTTCAATGATAGGTTGATTGTGTACACTTCCAGTTTTAGCACCATTCAAGTCAACGAGATGGATGATTTCAGCGCTTTGTGATTGCCATTTCAAAGCCATTTGCGAAGGATCAGAGCTGAAAATGGTCTTCTGTTCAAAGTCTCCTTGAATAAGGCGAACACAATTTCCATCTAAGATATCAATAGCTGGTATTATTTGCATTTAGATTGCCTTGTCCCAACCCCACCATTGACATATTGCTTGCCCCATAACTAAATCTTGGTCAGCCTTGGTCAGCCAAGGAAGCTCTTCAGTGAACATGGTAATACATTCTTTCCAAGAGCATTTCATTTTTGTTATGTCCGTGCCCCAAAACATTCGCTTTGCCCCAAAAGCATCGAAGATTTGCTTAAGATATGTATGCATACTGTTGAAGGGATAAGGGTGACTTGAGTATCCGGGTGATCCTGTGGCTTTAACCGCTATGTTTGGTTCTTCGGAGAGTGACAGTAATTCGGGCATGTGTGCCATGGAAGATTCATCTTTTAAATCTGTATTTCCTCCACGACCTCCTAAATGGTCTATTGTTAGACGTAAGTTAGGGTATTTTCTGGCAACATCTTTTAATATTAATAAAGAATCTGTAGCGAGTGCAGATATTGGAATGTCGTATTCCGATGCTGCCGACCAAAACCAATCTAGTTCCTGATTGTGTAACAATCTTTGATTCTCGCCTCCAAGGAATCCGAATCTCATCCCCAACATGCCATTTTGTTGTTTCCATTTTGGAATTAGAGAAACCGATGTAGGATCAGTTAGATCTATAGAACCCATGATTGCGAATCTGCCAGGATATGTATTAACGGCATCTAAGGCCATATGCACTGAGTCTGGATCCCAACTAGGCGGATGGATAATAGCAGCGTCTACACCTGCTTCATCCATCATGTTAATCGCTTGCTTAGGTGTGAAAGAGGTGACTTGTATGTGGGCTTTATTTCCGGGTAATCCTGTTCCCCATACGTGGATTTGTGCATCAATTATTTTCATATACAAACCTCAATGTATTTGGTTTGCCCACAATTATAATTCGTGTCCAGTAGACATGTCGATATGATGGGTTACCGTAAGTTAACAAAGTTTTTGAATATTGTAAGGCCTTTGGCCCCACTTTTTTCAGGGTGGAATTGGGTGGCGATCACGTTGTCTTTTATCGCCACGCTGCAAAAAGTGATATTTCCATATTGTGTGATTCCTAGTATATTGTCTTGCTTACTTGGGGCTGCGAAATAGCTATGCACAAAGTAGAAATATTCTTCATCTGCTATAGAGTTAAATATCGGGTGGGAACTATTAAGATGCACAGTATTCCATCCCATATGCGGTATTTTTTGGGTCGTGTTGAAATGTTGAACAGTCCCAGGAATAATTCCCATACAGTCAGTATCTCCCTCTTCAGATTTGTCTAGTAATACCTGCAATCCTAAGCAAATTCCTAAGAATGGTTTGCCTGTGGCAATGAATTCTTTGATGGGAACTAGTAACTCTCTTTTGTTTAATTCCCTCATAGCTTGGGGGGCTGAACCTACTCCAGGTAATATGACAGCATCACTGTTACGTATTTGGTCGTGATTATCTGTGACATTTGAGGAAGAACCGATTTTACTTAATGCTTGGGTCACACTTCGTATGTTGCCAGATTGATAATCGATAACAGTTACATTGGGAGATTTCATTTTGTCTAGGCGCGATCTCCGGTAGCGAATTCTAGTGGTATATCTCTGTCTTGGTATCTGGCTAACACAAATAGCAGATCACCTAATCTGTTTAGGTACATGACTATAAGGGGATTGGTAAGTTTATTTATTTCCGCCAGTTTTACGACTCTCCTTTCAGAAGTTCGTATGATTGATCTGGCTAGGTCTATGGCTGCTGATTCTGGGCTTCCTCCAGGAAGTATGAATACTTTAGGCATTTCGCATTTTTGTTCCAATGAGTCAATGGCTGTTTCTAGATTCATAACCATTTGTTCTGTTATAGGAGTGAAATGCTTGTGAAACAACTCGTATTTTTCTGGATCTGTTGCGAGTTCTGCAGCGACTATGAATAATTCACGTTGAAGGTCTCTTAGTAAATTTTTAACATCTTCATCTCGAGACAGGGCTCGAGCGAGTCCCATAGCCGACACGGCTTCATCTGTTATACCGTAAGCTTCGGTGTGTTCATTGTTTTTTGAAATTCTTCCTCCATATAGGAGGCTAGTCTCTCCACTATCGCCGAATTTTGAATATACTTTTTTTCTGAAATCCGAATCCATGGCTACAACACTCTCAAAAGTTCGTATTTGTAGGAAAAGTTTAGCATATTAAATTCTTAAGGTATACTTCTTTAATTACTGATTTCAGCGGTTGGTTAATGACTAAGTCAAACATAAACATATATGCTTTAGAGGGTATTCCAGAAATACATGCAGGAGATAACCTGGGAGAGATTATAATTCGCCAACTTCGACTCCAAGATTTAGTATTGGAAGATGGAGATGTTATTGTAATAGCCCAAAAGATAGTCTCAAAGTCAGAAGGGCGAGTAATTGATTTGAATAATGTCAAACCTTCAGGCTTGGCCGTTACACTTTCTAAAGGTCACAGAAGAGATGCTCGGCATACAGAACTCATATTACAGGAATCCAAGAGAATTGTGAGAATGGAACGGGGAATCATAATTAGTGAGACTCATCATGGTTTCACATGTGCAAATGCAGGCATTGATGCATCTAACATACCTGGATCAGACCATGTAGCTTTGTTACCTATTGATCCTGATAACAGCGCTAGAATGATTAGATCAATTATTCAGAAGGATTTGGGCTTTAGTGTGGGTGTTATTATTTCTGATACTTTTGGTAGACCTTGGCGTACCGCTGCAGTCAATGTAGCTATTGGCATAGCAGGGTTTAATCCGATAGTGAGCTATGTGGGTGAATCTGATGAATATGGTAATAAACTATACACGAGTCAAATTAATGTGGCAGATGAGTTATCTGCGGCAGCAGAATTGGTTACTGGGAAATTAGATTCTATTCCGGTATCAGTTATAAGGGGATTCCCTATTGAAGTTATGGAGAATGCTTCTTTGCATATGCTAATTCGAGATCGTGATAAAGATTTATTTCGATAATTGTGTTACAAAAGAGTCAATTGAATGCTTGGTTCGTTGTCAAAGTTTGATAGTGAAATTCCCAAAAGCCTAATTGGGCGTGGCTGAACCAAAATACGGTCAAGTAAATATAATGAAGCTTCTCGTAAAATCTCTAGCTCATTCGTAGGGGATACTAGTGTAGTTTGACTAGTGTGTGTAGTGAAATCCTCGAATCTTACTTTAATCCTTATGGTTTTCCCTTTTATGGACTTATCTATTGCATTACTCGCAAGCTTAGATGTTAGTTGATGCAATTCTTCAGTGATGCTGCTTTTATCTATAATATCTTCTCTAAATGTTGTTTCGGTGCTAATGGCCTTGGGATTACGGACCGTCTGTAACCTTTCCTTATAATTGCCCGAAGATTTCCATTGTATTTTGTTTCCTTGACTTCCAAATATACGAGTAAAAAAGTCTGTTGGCTGCGCACATAATTGCCCGATAGTATTGATACCTAATTGATTCAGTTTTTGAGTGGATTTAGGGCCAATTCCAGGTATTTTATTTACATTCAAATGAGATGTTAATTTTAATTCTTGTCCTAGAGGTATAAATACTAAGCCATCTGGCTTATTTAAATCAGACGCAATTTTACTCGTTGTTTTATTTGAACTGATTCCTATGGATATTATTAACCCTGTTTCTAGTTTTACCTGGTTTTTAATTTCCAGACCTATATTGAGAGCATCACTCGGAATTTTTACGTTATTTGAAATATCTATGTACGCTTCATCCAATGATACATTTTCCAAAACTTCTGAATACTCTTTTAGTATAGCCATGACCCGTGCGGAAAAAGCTTTGTATTGTGCGAAGTTTGGAGGGACAATGATTGCATCAGGGCATAGTTGGACAGCTCTCCGCATAGGCATAGCTGAACGAATCCCGAAAGCTCTGGCTTCATAGGAAGCGGTAGCAACAACACCGCGGCTTTCTGGACGCCCTCCGACTAAGATAGGTTTATGTTTTAATGCTGGGTTCAATATCTGTTCCACAGACGCATAAAACGCATCTAGATCAGCATGTAAAATGTAAGAATCAACGTTATCCATTAATAAATAGTCCTTACGTCGATGTATTTTCTGAAACGTAGTATATAATTCTTTGACCAAAGTAGAAATTACTATTTAATCTAGTTGCGATTGTGAATCATAATTCTAATTCCAAAACCAAAACTCCTATCTTTTATGGATGGTGGGTGATTGCTGCATGCTCAGCGATGGTGTTTTTCGCTTCAGGTATTTTTTTCAGAGGATTTACAGTCCTAGTGCCTGCAATGAGAGATTCTTTGGGTATTTCGCAGATGCAAACTAATCTTATATTTGCAATTGCAAGGTCTGAAGGTGGTTTGGAAGGTCCATTTGTGGGCTGGTTCATAGATAAATTGGGGAATAAGAAAATTTTGGTTCCGATGGTGATTCTGGCTGGGATTGGATACATGTTGTTTACTGTGTATGTCCGTAATTATTGGTCCTTTGCCTTAATATATCTTGGAGTAATTTCTCTTGGTAATAGCGCTGGATTTCAACATGCTCTATTTGCCGGAGTTAATAACTGGTTCAATCGAAAGAGATCTTTAGCTCTTTCCACTCTTGCAGCTATATCCTCATTAGGAGGATTGGCAATGGTTCCATTATTGAATTTTCTTATTGATTTGCGTGGTTGGCGAGCAGCTACCTTTGTATCAAGCTTATGTTATTTCTTTATTATATTGCCGCTGACTTACTTTTTTAAAAATAAGCCCGAAGATATGGGATTACATCCAGACGGAGATGCTTTGCCTAGACAAGTAACAGGGATTGGAGGCCAATCTTCAGAAGTCAGAGGATATACCGTAAAAGAAGCTCTAGAGAATAAAGCATTTTGGTTGCTGTTAGTTGGTACTGGGCTCAGGATGCTAGCTACCATGGGAATTTTGGTTACAATAGTGCCAATTCTAGAAAGCAAAGGTGTTTCAAGACAAACAGCAGCTAATCTTACGGGTCTAATGTTTGGAATTAATTTTTTGTCGAGAATGATTGTAGGATACATGGGAGATTATGTACCCAAACAATACATATTAACAATAACGTTGATCTTGGAAGGCACTGCATTTATTTGTTTGTTTTATTCAGGGCCGACTGCATATAGTTTGATATTGATATGGATGTTCATAGTATGTGAAGGACTAGGAGATGGTGCTGGCATTTTAGTGTGGGCAACATTGGGAGATTTTTTTGGGAGAGAGAAATTCGCCAGTTTGCGAGGAATTATCACTTTCTCTCACAGTTGGGCGCTAATTGGGTCTCCTCTCTTTGCTGGATGGGCATTTGATACTTTGGGAAATTATCAGATGGTATTATTGTTATCAGGAATGTGCGCTTACTTGGCTAGTGCATGTTTCGTTTTTATAAAAAGACCCCCAATCTTAACTATGGAATCAATTGAGAGAGGATAAATATGAGTATATTAAGTACATATGAGGAATCCCATCCCGGGTCTATGAGTAAATTTCAACGAGCACAGTCCATTTTCCCAAGTGGGGTCACTCATGATAATAGATATGCAACGCCATTTCCGTTGTACATGACCCACGGTAAAGGTTCTAAAAAGTGGGATGTGGATGGAAATGAATATATAGATTACGTATGTGGACACGGAGCATTGATTTTGGGGCACTCGCATCCTGAAATAGTAGATGTAGTTCACCAACAGATGGCCCTTGGAACGCACTTAGGTGCTTGTACTGACCAAGAGCTGGAATGGGGATCTCACGTGAAAAGTTTAGTTCCTTCCGTCGAACGTATCAGGTTTCAGAGTTCTGGGACTGAGGCCACTATGATGGCTATGAGATTGGCTCGCGCCTATACAGGTAAAACGGTTGTGGTCAAATTGCAAGATCATTTTCATGGTTGGAATGATTATGCTATATCTGATTCTTCTGGACCTTCCTCCGGAGTACCTGATGTCGTATGGGGATCTATGAAAGTTCTTCCAGCGGGTGATTTAAAAATTTTGGAAGAATTTATTATTACCAATGATAATGTCGCTGCGATTATCCTGGAACCAACTGGAGCACATTATGGCCAGTTGATGTTTAATGTCGAATCCTACTTAAAAGGTGTACGAGAATTAACTGCTAAGCATGGGATAGTATTCATCATGGATGAAGTGGTGACAGGGTTTAGGGCTTCATCAGGGGGTGCTCAACAAAAATATGGCATCACTCCTGATTTGACTACCTTTGCTAAGATCATTGCCGGTTCACTCCCTGGAGGAGCTGTTGGAGGCAAGGCAGACATTGTGGATATGATCTCTCATAACGGTAAGTTTGTTAGGAATATTACTGATAGAGTAGCTCATCCTGGAACATTTAATGCAAATCCATTATCAGCGGTTGCTGGATCTAAATGCCTTGAGATCATATCGCGGGGCGAAGTTAATACGATTGCTAATAATATGGGAATAAAACTTCGAGATGGAATCAATGGGGTGTTTAGCTCGTTAGAGATAAGTGGTCATTCATATGGTATAGGTTCCATGGTTCATGTGGTATTGCAAGATTGTGATTGCGACAGAGAAATATGTACCGGAGATCATACAAGAATCAAGAATACAATAGCTGAAGAAAAGACCATTCAATTGAAAAGATCTCTGCAAAATCATGGTATCGATGTGATGGGTAGGAATGCATTTCTTGTTTCGGCAGTACATACGGAGCAGGATATAAACGATACTTTGGAAGCATTTGAAACTTCCTTACGTGAATGCAGAGATGAAAACTTATTTTGATTCTTATGAAACCACAAATTACTGGAGGACTTAAATGGTAGCATCTGTCGAACAAGTGAACGTAGGTCAAGATATTATGGATGTTTATACAAGTGTACCTGATGGGAAAGGGCCCTTCCCTGCTATAGTTGTAATTATGAATGCATTTGGAGTGGCTGAATTTACAAAGACTATGTGCGATAGATTCGCAAAAGAAGGTTACCTAGCAGTAGCTCCTGATTTATTTCACACCATTTCAGATGAAATGTCTGAGGCTTCAGGTAAATCTAAGAGAGAATTGTTAGACGACACTCAAATCATATCTGATGTAGAGTCCACTATCGGATTTCTCAATAACAACCCTTTGGTTGAATCAGGCAAAATGGGGATCACTGGATTTTGCTGCGGTGGCCGAATAGCGTGGATGATGGCTGCCGTAAGCGATAGCTTTAGCGCAACTATACCATATTATGGTGGAAATTTATTCGCAGTATGGGGAGACAATGATGTAACACCATTTGATATGGCTAATAATATAAATTGTCCTATTTTGTTTCATTTTGGAGAAAATGATGACAACCCATCACAACAAGATATGCTTACTTTAGATAAAGAACTTACAAGTTTAGGGAAAGATTATAGGTTTTATACTTATCCGGAAGCAGGTCACGCTTTTATGGATTTTAGTGATAAGGTTAGGCATAACCAGAGAGCATCAGACATGTCATGGCCAAGAACTTTGGATTTCCTTGAAAAGCATGTCAAGAACTAACCACCATGAGAGGCAATATATGAAAAAAACTTACAAAGCAATCTTATTCGATATGGATGGTGTATTGTTGGATAGTGAACCATTATTCCTTAGGGCCATAAATGATGCGCTTGGTGAATATGGAGTTGACATAATAAGCGATGAAGAGAATCGATCATTTTTGATAGGTACGACTATATATCAAACGTGGGACCGAATTAAAAGTGTCCGTAACTTAGATAAGTCTGTGGAAGCCCTAATATCAGATTACGAACATCATGTACTGCAAATATTTGGAGGAACATTGGATGCGCGCCCTGGAGTAACTGCATTAGTTAACTTTTGTCAATCTAAATCGATTCCAATAGCCGTTGCTTCATCATCTCAACACAGATGGATTGATCTCAAATTAAATGCTATAGGGTTGTCGGGTGCTTTTGACTCAGTTATGGGTGGTGATGATGTCATTAATGGGAAACCAGATCCAGAAGTATATTTGAGATCTGCTGAAAAAGTAGGGCAAATTGCTGAAGACTGCATTGCAATAGAGGATTCTCCTGTAGGAATTGCAAGTGCAGTAGCTTCGGGAGCGTATACCATAGCGGTCAAAACCGATTCTACCTTAGGTTTGGATGTATCTGCTGCTCAGGTTCTGTTAGAAGATCTGACGCATTTTGATTATCAACTCTTAGGTGATTGATATTTAATATGATATAGGACGCAGATATGTTAATAGATGTATTTGTAGTAATTTTCGTGACTTCCATTTTAGTAGGTTTTTCAGGTGCATTGGCTCCAGGACCAGTGACCGCTATCAATGTCAGGGACTCCATTATAGATGGTCCTAAAGTTGGAGTTTTTTTATCTACTGGGCATGCTATATGTGAATTGCTCATAGTATGCGTTTTGTTGATTGGGATATCACCTTTTGTGTCTTATGGACCAGTACGCATTATCATAGGTATCTTGGGAGGAGCTTTTTTATTGTATTTGAGTGTGAAAGGTATCACTAGTAGATCTAGCTTACCTACACTCGCTGATGTTCGAACTCTTTCTGCTAACCGATCTGTTTCTTATATTTACAAAGGCTTTGTAGTTAGTTTATGTAACCCGTATTTTTTATTATGGTGGAGTACTATTGGTCTAAATTACATTTTGTGGTCTTATCTTTACGGGGTTATTGGAATTATATGTTTTTATATTGGTCACATAATGTCTGATTATATTTGGAACTGTACACTATCATTGGGTGTACACCACGGAAAAAGGCTAATGACCGAAAGAATTTATCGTTTGATTATGCTTGTACTTAATGGATTTATTGGGGTATTGGGCCTTTACTTCATATATGGTTCGGGAGTTATGATTTTACGACTATGACAACGTTCCGATTAATTTCTCTAATTCAGCTGGATCGCTTGGTATTGCTTGTGATAGATTATCAAAGCCTGTATCGGTGACTAAGATATTATCTTCGATTCTGATACCTATGCCTTGAAACTTAGCTGGCACATTTGGGGCTAATTTCCCAAAATATAACCCAGGTTCTACAGTTAACACCATGCCAGGTTGAAGTTGTATTGAGCCTTCTGAATCCCGGTATATCCCAGCGTCATGTACATCAAGGCCAAGCCAATGAGAAGTAGCATGCATATAGTATGGTGCATATAATTTGTCATCTATAATTGTGTCCACCGATTCGTTAAGTACTCCAAAATCTTTAAGCCCTTGTACCAAGATTTTAAGAGAAGCTTGATGAACTTCTTCAAAAGTGACCCCAGGCTTAATAAGTTTTATCGCTGCTTGTTGAGCTTCTAGTACGACTGTGTAAACTTCCAGTTGTTCTTTAGAATATTTTCCATTTACGGGCCAGGTTCTAGTTATGTCAGCGGTGTAATAGTCAAATTCGGCACCAGCATCAATAAGAAGTAGATCTCCATCTGCGAGAGGTTGGTCATTTTTGATGTAATGTAGTGTGCAGCTATTTAATCCACCAGCAACAATGGAAGGATATCCGTTTCGAGGTGATCCTAATTCTCTGAATTGGGACTCTAGGTTTGATTGAATTTGATACTCGTGCTTTCCTGGAAGAGTATTAGCAAATGCTTCTATAAATCCTTTATGGGTTATTTCGATAGCTTTTTTTATTTGCTTAATTTCTGGGTCTGTTTTTATTTGACGCATATTAGCAGTAATTATGGACAGATCTTTTATAGAATTAATGAATATTCCACCTCTTGAATGATTTCTGCGTTGAGAAGAAATTATTTTTGAGATAATGGGGTATATATCATTATCGGAATCTGCTGTGAAATAGAGGGTGGAAGAACCAGATAGCAGATCTGGTAGGTGTTTTTCAAATTCCTCTATTGAGAACGCTTGATCTGCCATGTATTCACTTATAGCACCTTCTATCCCGGCTCTTTTGCCGACCCAAGTTTCATAATTTTCATCATAAGGAGGAACAAATAGAGTATATGGCTTATCAGTATTTGGCGCTAAGATTGCTACAGAATTAGGTTCTTCAAATCCTGTAAAATACCAGAAATTTGAATCTTGTCTGAAAATGTAATTGACGTCGTTGTTACGAGTTTTTTCTAGACCAGAAGTTATAATTGCCACGCTGTTCCCAATTTGGTTCATTAATTCTGATCTTCTACTGGAATATATGCTTTGCTCCACTGTACAATCCTTTTGGCTGATAGGTTATCATAGTGTATTACAACCCCAGATTATAAACCATCCTGAATAATGAGGAGTGTGATAATGCTAGATACTATTTCAGTGTTGAATCCCAGTGCCAAACCTAGGAGATTGCAGAATCAATTATCTAATAGAAGTGAGAATTTAGAGGGCAAACGACTTGGTTTCCTTTGGAATAATAAACCAAATGGTAATGTTATATTCCAAACTCTGGAAAATGTTTTGGTTTCTAAATTAAGTTTGAGTTCTGTTGCATATTATAGTAAATGGACTGCTTCTATTCCTGTTGATGAAGACACTTTACAATGTATGGGTGCAGAGGTAGATTTGGCGATTGTAGGGTTGGCGGATTGAGGGTCTTGCACTTCATGGTGTATCCATGACTCAGTTGAATTAGAAAAATTAGGTGTCAATACGGTAACAATATGTTCAGACAGATTTGTACGGCTTGCAGATTCGGAAAGCAAAACCCTTGGTATGCCAGGATTACCGATTGCGATCGGCGACCATCCTTTTGGAGGCATCAGTAAAATCCAAGTTCAAGAATTATCCGATGTTTTTGTAGAGCAAATCATCAGAGGATGGACAGGTTTATAGATGTCAACTGATGATGAAATAATATCTTTACCCGCATCTTACGAATCGGTTAATGATTACTTTATGGAGCAAGGGTGGACAGATGGACTTCCAATAATCCCTCCAACGCCAGATCGAGTTAATGCGATGATAGGATCGAGTAATGTGGGTCGTTATGACGTAATAGGAGAAATTCCTCCTAATTGGGGTTCTGCAACGGTTGAAAAAATAGCGATTAATGCTGTTATGGCAGGGTGTCGTCCGGAACATTTCCCTGTACTTATGGCAGCAGTCAAAGCGATTACACAGCCAGAATTCAATTTATATGCTATTCAAGCGACTACACACCCATGTGGAATTTTAATGATTATTAATGGACCTATTATAAAAAGTTTGAATGTTAATAATTCTTCGGGA
>MDSW01077709.1_pt1 | contig 42062 bp, 42 predicted proteins | sample 811171 | NCBI WGS metagenome assembly MDSW01 (sample SAMN05326641, study PRJNA326480) | marine metagenome | isolation source: seawater | place: Atlantic Ocean: North West | collected 2012
ATGTCCTACTCTCCCATATCTTAAGACAAAGTACCATCGGCGCTGAAGGACTTAACTTCCGAGTTCGGGATGGGATCGGGTGTTGCCCCTTCGCAATAATTACCAGGCATGATCTTATATAATTTTTACTTTTAAAAGTAAACTCTCAAAATCGTTGAAAATTATAAGAATTTAATGGTTTAAATCAAATTACTTGATCAAAAAATTTTTGTTTTATATTTTTAGTTTTTTAAAAAAATATAAAATTTTTAAAATAGAAGTTAAAACCCATATCAGGCAAATATAATTGGAAATTAAAATTTTTCCTAAATATAACTCAATTAAAATTATTAAAATTAAAAAGTCTGTATACCTGGTCCTGCCATCAAAATCTAATTTTGCGAAATTTACTATTAATTTTTCTCTTATATTAGATTTGGTCTTTTTTTTCTTTAAATTTTCAATCTTAAGAAAAATATTTATTATCTTATTTCTAGTAGATCGTTTCTGTTTCCTTAAATAATTTTCAGATAAGACTCTCGTTTTAGGATTTATAATTTTTAAAAAACTTAAAAGAATTAGCAAAAATAAGTAATTTATATTTCCTGTTAAATTGTAAACATACACTGGTAAAGAAAAATAAAAACAAAGTGTAAAAAAATCACCGCTCCATTCATCATAAAAAGCTCCAAATTCAGAACTTTTTTTTGAAATTCTTGCAACAAAACCATCCGCATAATCAAAAATATTTTTTAAATAGAAAAAAAAAAGAGCTAATAAAATCAAAGTTTGATCTGAGCTAGAGAGAAAAATTAAAGAAATAAAAGCTGTAATTACACCTGCGCTTGTGATGGTATTAGGATGGATTTTAAAATTTAAACAAAAATAACTTATTAACGCTGACAACTCAATTATAATATAATATTTAAATTTAAGATAAGGATTATATTTCCAATTATTAATTGGTTGCATATTCATTTCTTTAGCTATTTTTGATTTGAAAGAATGTCTTGTATAAACCTCGTCGTAAATTGTTTGTCTTATATGTTTTAAATTCATAAAAATTATTTTCTTACTGCTATTAGTCTTAATACTTTCGGATTTTCTTTTTTGTATTTTGCAAAATTTTTAGCAACTTTATAATATTTAATTTTAAATGATTTTGATATTGTTTTTTTAAGATCTGTAGGTTTTAAAAATCTTCTATAGTGAGAATTAATAAACTCAAATTTTCCAATCTTTTTACCTTTTCCATAAAGTTCATCATAAATCGTTCTGGCTTCTATCATCAAAATTTTCACATTTTTCGATTTTTTAATTTTATTTAGAAAAGTTTTTTCTTTTTTCTCATTAATACTATGTAAAGAAAATCTTGAATAAATTATAGAATCTTTAGTTTTATTCAAAAAAGTTAAATTCGAAAAATCTCTATTGATAAAACTTTTTTTGTAAATTTTAAATTTTTTTTTATTTTTTAAGATTATCGACTTGCATGAGTCTATACCAAAACACTTAAATTTAAGTTTATTAAAGAAAACCGTATCTCTTCCATTTCCACATCCTACATCGTAAATATTACCTTGAAAGAATTTCAAATATTTTGCACAAAAAATTGAAAATTTTGATGGCCTGATAGGACTCTTAGAAAATTTATAATAAGTTTCCCAATAATTTTTCATAATTAAAAAAAAGTCTAGTTATCATCATAATACCTTTAATTCAATTGAATTAAATTTGGTGGGCGAGATAAGAATCGAACTTACGACCTCTACGATGTCAACGTAGCGTTCTACCATTGAACTACTCGCCCAAAAAAATTTTCAATAGTTTAATATAATTTTTAAATTCATTAAGTTTAATTTTTAATTTATTTGAAAAATTTAAATTTAAATTTTTTTTACTAAAATTCAAAAGTTTTAAATTTTCCAATAATCTTATTTTTGCATAAATTTTTAAATTTGACATATTTTTTTTGTGATCTCTTATTCCAAGGAGTTTTTCATTAATAAGATATAATTTACTATCTTTTAAGAATCTTAAAATTAAATGGTAATCCTGAGCATAAATAAAGCTTTCATCATAAAATATTTTTTCATTTGATAAGAAATTTCTCTTAAACGTAACAGACGAATGAGCAATAACATTCATATATGTCAGATCTGATCTGAAATATTCAGGTCTAATTAAACTTTTTCTATCTTCAATTATTTCACCTTTTGAATTTATAAAATCATAATTAGTAAAAACTAAACCAACGTTTTGATTTTGGCTAAAAATTTTCATTGTTTTTTCTAATCTATCATTATTTGAAATATCATCAGAATCTTGAATAGAAATTATATTAGTATTGCATTTTTTAAGACCAAAATTTAAAGCTTTGGTACGACCAATTTTTTTTTTTAATCTATATATTTTTAATCTTTTATCATTTATAGAATTTAACATTTCATAACTTTTATCAGTGGATCCATCATCAACTATAATAAACTCAAAATTATCATAAGTTTGGCCCAGAATACTTTGGATAGATTTTTTTACAAAAATATCATTATTAAAAACCGTCATTAAAACTGAAATCATTTCATTCATAATCTAAGATATTTTCAAAAAAAGTTAAAAGTTTATTTTTTTAATTTTAAATATTTTTTTTAGTTTTTTGTTTTTTTGTTTAAATTTACTTATATTTTTAAAAAAATATTTCTTATCAATACAATCTTTTAATGAAATACTAAAAAAATTACTTAATGGTAGATTTTTATTTGTTTTTTTAAATAAAAAACTTTTAATTTTAATTCCTTCATTAATTAGCTCTGTTAGAAAAATATTTTCAATTTTTCTTTGAAAAACCCTACATGACATTACAAATGACCTTACTCTTTCATTTTTATCAATTAATATTGTAATGATTTCTCCAAAATCTCCGGTTTTATCCTTATAAAAGCCTGAAAATAATTTTCCTTTATTTTCTAAAATTTTTTGAAAATTTTTTTCACTAAGTCTTATTCCATTAAGATTGAATTGATTTGTTTTGTTTATCAGTTGGAAAGGCCTTTCCAAATCTTCTTTCTTATTAATTTTTTGTCTTCTTATAATTAAAGACATTTTTAAGCTTTTTAGAAAATCAAATAAATTAAAATTCTCTTTTTTTTTTAAAATAGTGATTTGATTAAAGTTATTTTTATAATTGTTGACTCTATTAAGATCTTCTTTGGTTAAATATTTTTTCTGAAAATAAAAACATAATTTTTCTATAAATTTAGGCATTTCATCTGTATTTTTGGGAAATATTATTGTTTCTACTCGAGGCAAATTTGATTTAACTTCTTTCAATTCAATTATATTATCATCAACAAAGACAACGCTGTCTTGAGTCAAATTGAAATTTTTATAAGCCTGTTCAATACTGAATGATTTTTTTTCAAATGAAGCAAATATCTTTACAAAATCACGGATTGTCAAAATCGAATTTTTGTTTAAAAATCCCTTCTTAGCTTCAGAGAGATTATTTTTTGTGACTCCTACAATTAAAATACCTTTTGATTTTAAATGTTTAATTAAATTTTGAAAAACATAATGTTTGTATCCAACTATATCATTTTTACAATTAATTCTTGTATAACCTTCATCAGCTATTACTCCTTTCCAAAGAGTGTCATCAAAATCTACAGCTAATATTTTTTTTTGATTTAATTCGTAATTTATTTTATTTCTTAAATTTAATTTTGACTGAGTTTGATTTAACTTTTTTTCTTTCTTTCTTTCTTTTTGAATAAGACCAAATATTTTTTTTGAAATACTAAAAAGCCGTGATGATTTAAATGGTATTCCTGTAGCTAAAAATCTATCTAAACTAAAATTTTCTCCCTTTATCGTTAAATCAGAAATAGTTTTGATATTTAATTCAATATAATTTATTATTTTAAGGTTTTCTGCCTTGTTCAACAAGTATTTGGGCACTGGGAGGTCAAAATATATTATCTTATTATTTTGTATTCTTTTTAAAATAGAAACAAAATCATCTACTTGATTTTTTACCTCATGAAAATAATTTATATTTTTAAATAGACCATTTCTCCAATTAAGCTGTTCACAAAAATCCCAAGGTAAAATTAGATAAACATCATTTTTAGATTTACCGTCATTTTTCAAAATTGTTTGTTTTAAAGTGTCAAATGGATTTTTATTTATTAATAATTGAATTTTCTCTCTAGCAAAGAGGGCTTTAATAAATATATTGATTGCATCAGAATTAAATGAACTAAAAATATTTACATTTTTCTTTTTCTTAAATGAGTTTTGTGAAAGGTTAATTGCATCTAAAAAATTCATCTTTTTTTTATTTTTCCGACAATAATTTTCTCTATTTTTTTTAAAGAATTCATATTTTCAATTTCATTAGCATTAAATTTAATTTTAAATTCATTCTCCATAGCTATAATAATATTTACGTGGTTTAAACTGTCCCATTTTTTTTCATTTGCTCTTGAAACCGTTAATTTTAAATCCTTTTTTTTTAAAATCTGCGAAAAAATTTTTTTTAATCTTTGAAGAGTATTATTTTTCATTTATCATGTGTTATTAATTTTTCATTAATAACTTTTATTAAATATTCTGTAAACAAGTAAGAGCCAGCAAAATTTAAGTGAGCAATATCATACTCTAATAATTCTTTTTTTTCAAATTGACCCAATCTATCAAGATAGTATTTTCTATCAGTTAGATATTTTATATTTTTATAATCAACAACATTAAAACATTGTTTTAATTGTGAAATATAATTTTCATATTCATTTTGATTAATTAAACTCTTATTAAAGTAATCTGGTGTAGGAATGTTAAGAAAAATAATTTTATTCAAATTCTCATTTTGTGATTTACAAAAATTTTCAATAAATTTCTTATTTTCTTTAGGCATTATAAATTTGTTATATATTCCATCAATGTAATTTTCTTTTTGATACTTAATAGAGTCTTTAAATTTATCAAAAAATATCTCATTTTTTGACTCTAAAAATTTAATTTGTTTTTCTGAAATCAAAGTTTCTGAGTAAGGATTTAATATATGTATAATTAATTTCTTTAAAGAATGAAATTGAAATGAAAATGGATCTTTTTTAATTACTTTTTGAAACTGACTTTCTCGTTCTAGCTCTTTTTGTTCATCCGCTAACTTAAATTGAAATTGAGACAGAGCTATGAAAATAATGTCAGGGTTATATTTTTTTATTAATTTATCAGCCAAAATCAAGTTATTTTTAAAACTTATAGCAGGAATAGAGCAAGTAAGTGATAATTTGGAAATTTCTTTATTAAATTTTTGTAAGTTAAGACCAGCATATATATGTGAATCACCAGTAAAAATTATTTTTAGATCTTTAATTTTGAAGTCAATTATATCATTACACATACCATACCAATTATATCTGCTATCTAATGAAGTGCTTAATTTTTTCGAGTAAATATAAGAAACAAAAAATGTATTTAGTAAATTAGTCACAAATATTAAAATTGTTATTGAAGCTAATATAAAAATTTTTTTTTTCATTAAAATTGATAATAAATAAATGGTTTATTTTCAAAAGAAAATCTAACGTAATAAGCTATTAAAACAATTATAAATAGCAAATCCAGATAATATTTTTCTACTAAAGAGAAAATTTTTTTATATACTTTTGAGCAAGAAAAACTTTTATCCTTAAATTTATAATTAATTATTTCATAGCTATTAGGTGCTAAAAAACAAATTAAAAATAACAAAAATATTAGAGCAGCCTTTTTCAAATAGACCTGATTGAAAAATAATGTCCATGAGCCATCAAAAAAACTAAATAATGTTTGATAATAATCGATTGTAAAACTTAAATTTTCACTTCGAAAAATGATCCAACTTAAAAATACTACTAAATTTGTAAAAAATACATTTTTTATTAATACAATTTTTGAGTTTGAATAATGGTTATCATTTATAAGATAATTTGCTTTGATGTAAGAATATGTCCTCTGCAAACTAACAAAAAAACCATGATACAATCCCCAAATAATAAAAGTCCAACCAGCCCCATGCCATAGTCCTGAAATAAAAAAAGTGATTAAGGTGCTTAAAAAGATAACAACAATACTACTGGAAATTTTATTCTCAAAAAAATATCTTCTAATTTTTAGCGACAATGGAAAATAAATAAGACTTTCAAGAAATCGATTTAAGGTAATATGCCATCTTGTCCAAAACTCACTAATCGATTGTGACTTATATGGTGACAAAAAATTTACGGGTAATGAAAGGCCAAATATTAAACCTAATCCTATCGCCATATCAGAATAAGCTGAAAAATCAAAATATAATTGTAAACCGTAAGATAGTGCCCCAATAAATAAGTCTAAAGAGCCTAGATTAGATAAATCAGAGGAAAAAACAACATCAACCCAAGGGGAAAGTTTATCAGCTATAAACACTTTTTTAAATAATCCAAGACTGAAAATCTGAACTCCTTTCCAAATATTTTTTAAATTCATATTAGGAAAATTGTTTTTAAATTGATAATCAACATCTTCAATTATTAAAATTGGGCCAGCAATAATCTGGGGAAAAAAGATTGAAAATAATAAATAATCTTTTAAATTAACAATTTTTTTTCTCTCTATACTTGTCCAAATAAATCCAATTTGCTGAAATGTAATAAAAGAAATTCCTAAAGGCAAAATGATGTTTTTAAAGTTAAAACTTAATTCAAAAACTTGATTAATATTAATAATCAAAAAGTTATAATATTTATAATAGATTAATATAAATATATTTAAAAAAATTAAAGCTATTGTGAAGAAGGTTCGTTTTTCCTTATTAAATTTCCGAAAATAATTGATAGAGGAATGATTGAAAATAATTAGGATAATAAAAAAAAATAAAAATTTCAAACTCCAAATACCATAGAATAAGATTGATGCAAAAATAAGTAATGTTTTATAATGATTGAAATTATTAAAAAATTTTATAGTAACAAAATATGAAATTATAATAATTGGTAGAAAAATAAATATAAATTCTTTAGAAAAAAAAAGCATATTTTTTTAGTTTAAAAATTTATCCAAATAAGATTTAAAATTATTTATATTTTCACCTTCGTAGTGCCCTAGCAAATTATAATTTGAGGTGGTTTTATATTTTGGCAATCGATAGCTCTTAACAAATTCATTTGCATCTTTTTCAATAAATTTCTCAGCTAATTTCTTATTACGAACGTATAAAGAATTTTTCTCAAGTCTATTCTCATTTGATAAAAAAGCAGTCGACGGATAAAATATTTTTGAATTAAGCTTTTTTTTTTTTAAAATATTAATCAAAAAAACTAATACATTTAAATATACCTCTTTATATATAACATTCAAAAATTTATTTTTATTTTCTAGTGAAATTTTAGGGGATGAAAAGTAAAAAATTAAATTAGGTTTTTGTTTCTCAATAATCTTTTTTATTCTAAATTTATCAACTTCTTTCATATATCCTTTATTGTTTAATCTGAAACTGAAATCGATAAAATTTACCTTTGAAAGAGAGAAATATTCTTTAACTTTTTCAGAAAGAATACTTCCTGGGCCAAATATCATAATTTTAAGATTATTGTAATTGTCAATTTTTTTTTTGTTTACAATTTTTTTTGAGTTTTCAAATGATTTAGTTTTACTTGAAATGATTTCAATTTTTTCATTTTTTTCTGCTAATTTAATCTTATAAAAGTTTCTATTCTTATTAATTGACATTTTTTGTTTCTTATACTTTTTTTTGTCTGAATAATAATTAATTTGATGTATTAATCCTCCATTTCCAGGGTAGATATTACCAACAATTTTTGATGATTTAATTAGGAGGTCTATTAATTTCAAATTTGTAATTCTATTAACTTTGTATTTTTGTTTAAATTTATTTTTTTTATGAACTGGCTGTTTGGTAAATCTATAATCAAGAGAGATAGTAATTTTTTTGCTTAGTTTGTTTCTTAATATAATTGAATTTTTTTTATAACTGATTTCAAATTCTTCTTCTATATTTATATAATTGTGAAAGTTAATTAAAATTTTCTTTATAAAAATTTTTTTTCTAATTTTTTTTAAAAACCCCGATAAACAAATAAGCACTACTAGAACGCCATGAGCTATAGGTTCTTTAAAAAAAAATTTTTTTGCAAATCTCTTAGATAAGTGAATTTTATTTTTATCTCCAGATATAATTGAAAATAGTTTTGTATCTTTTTTTGAAATTTTCATTGTTTGCTTTTTTCTTGGATAAATTGAAAGATTGTTTTGCTAACTTTCTCATACCCCTCGACATTATAATGTCCTTTCATTTTAAATGGAAAAAGATCAAAAGGATTATCAATTTTTTTGAAAACTAGTTCATCAATATTTATAAATTCAATTTTATTTTCAATCATTATTTTTTCTATGTTTTTTAAATGGTTATGATTATGATTATACTTCTTTGCATACCTAATATAGTCTGGTAAGTACACAAAATATAAATCAAGATTATTCTTATTAGTAAAATTTTTTATAGCCTTTACCACATCTTTAAATTTTTTATCAGGTTGAAGATTTAAACTTGAAGTTCTAAGTGGAAAAAAAGCATTACGAATATAAAAAAGTTTTAAAAATTTTATACTTTGATCGTAATTTTTATTTTCTTTTTTCGTTTCTAAAATTTTTTCTTTAATGATTTTACTAATTGTTTCATCGATAAGTTTTTGTTTTTCCCTTAAATTTTGACTAAAATTTTCATCATCAATATATTTTTTTAAAATTTTGTTTTCATACTCTAAATTTAGGTCATAAAGATCGGAGCCTTCATGATACAACCAAATTACACTCTTAGTTTTCTTTGTTGAGTATTCTCTTAAACTGGCGAAAGACGTGAGCGGACCGTTAGAGTCAAAACCGATTGTTATAACGTTTTTTTTTGAATATTTTCGAAGTTGTGACGCGATATCATATCCTCTGTTAACACATGCACCTCTAGCAAATGAATCTCCTATTATCAAATAGTCAATCACTTCTTTATCCCAAGACGGATCAGGGTTGTTAAAACCATACCTATCAGTTAAATGCTCGGAAAAATACCCATTTTCATTACAATGAATAGTTTGAGATTTTGAAGTTGAAGAAAGAGGATGAAAATTTACATTTTTTTTTTTTGTAAAGTATTTTGGTGGTACTGAAACAGTTTTTTCGTTTCCTGCAGCTATATTTTGTAGGTAAATCTCGTAGATTTCTCTTTTGTCATATTTTTTTCCGGTTTCGTTGAAATAAGTTTTGGTTTTATAGTACTGACTCAAATAAAATACTTGATAAGCCTGAAATAAGTATAAGGCCGAAATAATACTCAAAATTATAATAAAAAAATATTTTAAATAAATTATTTTCAAATAATAAAAACCTGAAAGTAATGCTATTAGAATAAAAGAAAAATAATAATATATTTTATAGTAATCTCTATATATACCACTATGCACTAATTCAGATTTATAAACAACATAAATTAAAGGCATTGTAGAAATTAATAAAAAAAATTTCTTTATAGATTTTTCTTTACTGTTCATAAGTGACGGAGTTAATTAATTTTAAAATCTTATTTTTATGTAAATGAGGAGTTATAAAAGGAAAAAATTTTGATTTTGAAAGTTTGTAACTTTTTGACAATATTAAGTCCGCTTTAATTTTTTTTTCAAAAAATTTAAATGGGTTACTTAACATTGATTTATTATATCCTTGTTTCAAAAGCTGTTTCCAGAGGAAAATAAACAATTTCTTGTCTTCAGAGGTAAATCTTTTATTGAAAATGTAAGGTAAACAAATTGAAGATAAAACTAGATATGTAATATCATACCCCTTCACACTTTTTGAACCAAAGAACTCCCAATCTATTACGAATATTTTGTTTTTTTGAAATATAATATTGTCTAATGTAAAATCTCCATGAATATTCAAATATTTTGTCAAACTGTAATTTTTTATTATTTTTAATATATAAGGAATATTATTTTCTAAACTTTGCCATGATTTAATTTTTTTTCCTTTAATAAGAGAAAGATCCAGAAAAGAAAATTTTGAATTTCTATAATATTTTTTTAAAATAATTTTTTTGTTTATTCTACTTTTTTTGCAATACCAAGAGTATCCTTTGTATTCAGAGTAAATTTTTTTTTTTCCAGCATTATTATTACTAAATTTTCTAAAAGTTTTACTTTCTGGAAAATAAATTAGCGAAACATTATTTTTATGTGTTGTAATATTTATAAATTTTTCATGTTTTTTATCACTTAAAATATATTTTGGAACAGTTACTTTTTTTTTTTTTAAGTAATTTATATTTAGAAAATTAATAATTTTTTTGATCATAGTATCTATCGATAATTACTTTTGGATCAAATTTAATTTTTTGACTTCCAAATAATTTAGTTTCTAAATTTTTAATTCCATCTAAATATGTTTTATCCGAAATTATATTTTTGATAATAAGATTTGTACGCTTGCCCTCGATGTGTTTTAAAAATTTAAAATCAAATTTCTCTCTTATTATATAATCTAAACAATTTTCTTTATCATGAAATATTTCAAAATCTTTTTTGTGCGGCCACTCATAAAAAGCAATTCTTTTATTTAAATATATTCCCTCTAAAACTGAACTTCCGTAATCAACAATTACCAAATCGCTAACTCTTATTAAATCCTCTATTCTCCTTTTAGGGTCTAAATCTAGTTTAATTCCAGAATTTCTTAAAATTTCAAAATATTTTGGTTTCACAAGTAGTAATTTAGGATGAGGTCTTAAAATTAAATTAAAATCCAATTGTAAGTTTTTTAAAAATTTTAAGTATGCGTATATAGCATTTTCATTTTGCATACTCATAATTCGCTCATTAGGTAAGGAAATTATATTTTTTTTTTTAGTGTCGAATTTGAACTCTTGTTTGAGATATTCTAAATTATTCTGAGTATCTTTAAAAAATCTAGGGTATCCACTCAAAAAAATTTTTTTATTCTTAAATTTTTTTTTAATTAACTTTTCCTCTACTAGTGACGCTGCCAAATAGATATCAAAAACATTTTTCCATTTGTTGTTAGGATAATGTTTAATATTTCTATCCAAACCGTTAGGAAACTTTACTGAATTAAAGGAAATTAAGTTTTCTACAAAAAATTCTTCATATAAAGTAGCTTTAATGCCGCCAACTTTAATTTTAATATTAAGCTTATTTTGAAAAAATAGATTTAGTTTTAAAAGAATTAATAATTCACCGATCGTTCTTCTGTATACATATTTTAGAAAGCTCCTGGTTGTAATTTTTGAAATACCTAAATCGCCTGTGCTTATTAATATATCAAATTTAATCTTACCTAAAATTTCAGATAATAAGCAAAATTCATAATTTTTTTTAATCAATATTTCTTTAATTATTTTTTGCTCGATTTTATGAGAGCTTATTGATCTATTTAAATCATTAATAATAAACACTACTTTGCTTAAGTCTATTTTTTGGAGTGTTGAACTATAAAAGTCAATTTCTCTTGCCCAATTCAAATAAAAACCAATTTTTTTATTTATTGTCATCTAAATCTATAATTTCCTCACAAATTTTAAGTGAACTCGAACTATGCGAGACCATAATAATTGTTAAATTTTTTTTTAGCTTACTAATGCTTTGTAAAATAAGATCTTCGGTGTTTTTGTCTAAAGAATTGGTTGACTCATCTAAAATCAAAATTGAGGGTTTTTTTATTAAAGCTCTTGCGATTCCAATTCTTTGAGATTGGCCCCCAGAAATTTTACTACTTTTTTCTCCAATTATCGTATCAATTCCATCTGGTAATTGATTTATAAATTCGTCTAAATTAGATTTCTTGATTGCATTTTCTAATTCTGCACTTGAATATTTATTCGAACCAAAAAGTATATTTTCTTTAATACTACTATCCATTAAATATATATTCTGAGGCACGTAGCTTATGATTTTATGAAGTGATGCCATATTTATGTCTTCATATGCTAAATTATCTATTGATATAGTTCCTTTTTGCGGAAAAATTAATCCAGCTAAAAGATTTATAATTGTTGTTTTCCCTGAACCAGTCTTACCTTTGAAACCATATATTTTATTTTTTGAAATTTTTAAATTAAAATTATTCAAAATATTTTTGTTTGTTTCTTTATATTTAAAAGTAACATTTAAAAACTCAATTTTCTGATCAAATTTATTTATATCTTTTTTATTAGAGCTTTGATTAAAAGTATAATTTTTTGATTTTATTTCACTAATTATATTATTGATGGCTGGTGACGAAAATTTTGATACTTGTAAAGAATTTATTATTCTTACTGATGATGGTAAAAGCCTATAAGCAGCAGCAGCAAATACACCTAAGATCTCGAGTAAATAAAAATTTTCAACAGTATCAAAATTAATTATTACTAAAACAATAAAAATTAAAATAATCGTTAACTCTATTAGAACCCTAGGTATGCTTTTTATAAATCTATAGAAAAAATCGTTATTTAAAAAATTCGATGTAAAATTCAAATTTTTATCGAAAAAAAACTTTTCATTGCCATAAATTTTAATTTCTTTGATTAAATTAAAACTTTCCAAAAAATTTTGAGTTCTAAGTTGTTCAAATAATCTTGCTTTTTCTCCTAGTGATGAAATTTTTCTTTTTGTTAAAAAATTGATAATAAAGATCGCCAATAAAGCTATTAGAAAAACAATCAAAGTGACCTCAAAGTTATAACTTAGCAAAAAAATTATTATACCCGTTATAATAATTATTTCTGAAAATAGCTCTAATAATTGTAATAAGCCCTCTGAAGTAGTGCTTACCTCGTAGTTTATATTTTTTAAGTATTCTGATGAATTTTTACTTATAAAAATTTCGTAGGGTGATTGTAGATAATTTTTATATAAGTGATTTGTTAAAAATTTTCTTATCTTGTAAGTAAATCCAATTTTTTTCCAATTACAAAAAATAGTAAGGCAACTTTTTAATATAAATACTCCTATAAAAAAAAGCAAAAAGCTTTTTATATCGCCGAGTAAAAATTTTATATCGATATTTAATTTATTCTTAAAAAAAAGGTAAAAACTGTTGGTCTCAATGTTGGTATCCAAGATTATTGAAATCAATGGAATAAAAAGAGAAACTGAAAAAAGTTCTAAAAACATTTGTAAGAAGAAAATTAAAAAAATAAAGAAAATATAATTTTTATGATCGCTGTCGAAAATAGAATAAATTTTCTTAAATAGAGAGAGCGGCATTAGTTTATATTGTTCAAATTTTGAACATATTAAAGGAAAATTTCTATCTTTTCAATAAAATTTTCTTTATTGTTTCTTGACTCACGGGGACTGGATTATTCGAAAGTCTTGACAAATTAATATCCTTTAGAATCACAGGAAAATTTTTTTCAACATTTATATTAAGTTTTTTAAAATCTTGCTCTAGTTTAGCTCCTTTTTGTATTTTTCTAAAAAATTTAATCAATTCATGAAGGTTTTGAGCGCCGGTTAATTTTAATAGAATTTTCATTCTCTCATTCAGAGAAAAATCAGTTTTTGAAAAATGGGAATTTTTAAAATTAAATTTTAAAAATTCAGTAAAAGTCAAAGACACTGCATGTCCATGACTAATATTAAATCGAGCGGTGAATGGATATGATAAAGCATGTGGAGCTGTAGTTTTTGTAATATCAATAGCTTTTCCGGATAAATTGGAGGCTAAAAGCATGTTTTTTGAATTAACGGAATTAGGTCTGTTAATATAGTTTAAATAATTATTTAAACTGTATTCTAGGGATTTTATTGAAAATTGAACACTTGTGTTGTTAGATCGTACTGAAATAAGTGACTCTACAGCTTGAGCTATAGCATCAAAACCAGACGAATTTTTGAGATTCAGACTATTACTTTTTACAAAATTAGCATCAAGTAAAAATATTTTTGGTTTTATATTCTTGTGTTCAACTGAATATTTTTTTTTGTTAATGTAAATTACTGCATTACTAGTAACTTCAGCTCCTGAACCAGCAGTAGTTGGAATAGCTATTAAAGGACAAAAGTTTTTTTGCTTTTTATAGTCTAAATTCATAATAGAATCTTTTAAATTTTTTACTTCCCACAAAAAATTTGAAGATTTAGCAAGATCTAAAACTGCACCTCCTCCAATTGATAAAATATAATCAGGTTTAAATTTTATAATTAAGCTTATAATTTTTTTTAGTTCTTTAATTTCTGGTATAAAGTTTTTTTTAAAGTAGAAATAAGTTTGACATTTTTTTAAAAATTTATATTTTTTTTTTGCTCCAGATTTTGAAAAAGACTTCTTTCCAGTTATAATTAGCGTTTTCTTGTTTTTTAATAATGAAATTAATTTTTTTAGATTCATGAAATAAAATTCTTTTTAATTTTTAGTAATTCTTTTGGTCTTGCTAAATTTGTTAAAGCTCCTTGCGATATCTTAATTTCAATAAAAATAGGACCTTTTTTTTTTAAAATATCGTTTAAATTTTTATTAAATCGATTTTTTGAATTGAAAGAAAAATATTTTTTATAACCTAAAGATATTGATAATTTTTTATAATCAATTTTTTCTGAAGGAACCTTTTGACCACCGACTGACTCGTGAGCACTGTTATTCAGTAGAATATGAATAAATTCTTTATTATTTGTATAAGCCACTGTGCTTAAGGATCCAAGATGCATTAACAATGATCCATCTCCATCTAAACAAATTACCTTTTTTTTTGAATTCATTCCTACTCCTAAAGATAAAGAAGCTGCATGACCCATTCCGCCTACCATATAAAAATCTTTTCCTTTGCTAATTCCTCTTTTTTTTCTAATTTGAAATAATTCCCTTGATGTATAACCAGTTGTAGATATAATTTTCGTGTTATTAGAAATTTTATCTAAAATAATCTCAATAACATCTTTTCTTAAAAAAGTTTTATTAGTTTTTCCTTTTATTTTCTTTTTTTGAGGTTTTTTAAAAGTGTCCTTTCTTACTAGAATTGCTACTGGTTCAGATTTTTTTCTTGCATGTGAAATAAGCTTATTCAGTCTCGATAATTTAGTTTTATGAGATAATATTACATATTTTATGTTTAATAATTTCAATAAATTTCGAGTAATGACACCTTTAACTTTGTGTTGAGGTTCATCATTTACACCTGGTTCACCACGCCAACCTATTAACAATACCATGGGAATTGAGTAAACTTTGTTATGTGTAATTGATGTAAGAGGATTTAAGGCATTTCCTAAACCTGAATTTTGGAAATAAATACACGGTATTTTTTTTGATGATAGAAAATATCCACTTCCAATAGCTATAGCTGAACCTTCTGAGATAGCTGTAATATGTTTTTTTTTATTTAAGTGCTCAAGATTATATAAAAAATTTTTCAATAAACTATCTGGTACTCCAGTGAAAAAATTAATTTTCTTTGATTTTAAAAATTTTAAGAAATTTGATGGGTCGATCATATTATTTTATTAACTCGATCATATCTTTTACAGAGCTTATATTTTTTTCGATTGGGGAAGACCTTCTTGATTTTAGAATGTTTTTCGCAGTGTTAAGCATTGATGGATATGAAGATCTCATAAGGTGATTTGCGTAAATTACCATTTTAAATCCATTTTTAATCAACTCTTTTTCTTTCACTTGAGAATATGATGAAGGTACGCATATCAGAGGTTTATAATACGAACTTTTAACAAATTTTTTTGAAAAATCGAAAATTTGTTTAGGATTTTTTTCTTTACTGTGAATTAAGATTGCATCAGCTCCTGCTCTTGAATAAGCCTCTGCTCTGTTGAGTGCATCTGTTAAGTTTTTACCCAATATAAAACTCTCTATTCTTGCGATTATTAAAAAATCATCTGAAACAGTAGATTTTTTTGCAACTTTAATTTTATGAGAAAAATTTTTGATAGAGTCTTGTTGAGCTCCCTTTTGATTTTTAAACAAAGAGTTTTTTTTAAGACCTATTTTATCCTCAATAATTATTGCAGATGCTCCAATTCTCTCCAAAGAGCTTACAATATATTTTATATGCTCTACTCTACCTCCATTATCAGCATCAAAAATTAATGGTTTAGTCGTGACTTCAAAAATTTCATTAATCCAATTTATTCTAGTTGAATACTCAACAGATTGATTGTCAGGTTTGCCCCTTAGTATTGAATCAGTAAGACTTGAAGACCACATTCCATCAAATTCTACAAATTCGTTTTTTGATGAAAGGTTTAATTTTTCAATTACTAATCCCGATAAAGGAGAATGTGACTCAAGTATTCTTACAATTTTTTTTGATTGTAATAATCTTACCAATTTAGATTTACGAACCTCTGGCGTGGTTCCGGCATGTAAATTTTCTTTTTTTATATTTTCAAGTGAAAAGTTTTTTGTATATTTTACCTCTACTAATTTTCCATTCCACTTTTTAAGGGTTTTAATTACTTTTTCCCTAGTTTTTTTTTGTATACCATATTTCCAATCATCTCCATGAATTACAAAATCAGGTTTTATTTTTTTAAGATTTAGCGTGTAGTCAAGTGTATGTTGTGGAATTACTTCGGAAACGTACTTAAGATTTTCTAAAATATATTTTCTTTTCTCATAAGTAAAATGAGGTAACCTTTTGTAGGAAGCTATTGCTTTGTCAGTAAGTAATCCCACAATAACTCTCCCATATTTTGCTGCCTTTTTAAGTATATTTATATGACCTTCATGGAGTAAATCGATAGAGAAAGCTGTATAAACTTTTTTCATTATGCTGCGTTTCTTCTTGCTTGAATAAGATCTTTTCTGGTATTTATATTTATCCAACTAAAATTTTGTTTTTTTAATACATAAAGTTTATTTAACTGGGCAAAACGACTTACCGGATATTCCCATGTTATATTCTTTGAATTATTTTTAAAATAATTTTTCAAAAAAAGAAAAAGTTTTTGGAAAGTTTTTTTTGAAAATTTATTTATACAGATTATTTCACCATATGGATTTTTGATTTCTCTTAATTTGCCAATCTTTTTAACTTGCATTGATTTGTTGACTTCTGCTACAAAACTTTTATTATTAAGTTTATAATTTTGGATTTGTTTAACTCCAATTATATTATTTCTTTTACTTTTAATTATATTATCTAGAAACTTGCTGCTAAAAATTAAGTCTGTATGAAACATTAAAATGACCTTACTTTTTTTAATCTTCCATAAATTATAAGACTTATATAAACTCCAAACTGATCCATTTTTATTAAAGTCTTTGATTACGATATAATTAAACTTGATATCTTTATATTTTTTCAGATGAGCTAAAATTTTTTTATACTTAAATCCTAATATTATATTTATTTCTTTTACCCCTCTTAATCTTAATTTTTTAATTAAAGAGTCTAAAGGTGTTGATGAGCCGACTTTCAAAAGAGATTTTGGAATTTTTTTAGATAAATTTCCCATTCTTGAACCTGAGCCAGCTGATAAAAGAATTATAAAATAATTGTTTAGTTGATCCATATTCTATAAAGCTTTCTCGTGTTTGATTTTTTGCCCAATTTAAAAGTTGTTCTACCATGAGCTAGGATATGGTTATTTAATAAAATTAAATCACCTCTTTTAAGCTTAATTTTTTTCATAAATTTTCTGTTTGTGAGTAAACTGTCAAGTTTATCGAAGGCTTTTGTAAGTGTAATTGGAAGTTTTTGTTTCTTCAACTCATAACCTTTTTCAATGTAGTCTCTTAAATATCTAAATAAGAATTTATTTTTTTTAACATCAAAAATCCGTTTTAAAAAAACATTTCCATTATTAAATTTAAAACCTCTTCTCTCAAATAAAATTTTTTGTTTTAATATACTGAATATTTTTGGTTTTTTATTTTTTAAATATTCATAAATTTTTTTAGCATCGACTAAAACTGTATCTCCTCCTGATAAAGAGTTTTGTTCACATGCCATAATAATATATTTAGGTGGTATTGTATGCTGTGGTCCGTCAGAGTGAATTGAGCCTCCAAGATTAGTTTGATGGTATCTTAAAACTGACTTTATTCTTGTATTTTTTTTTTTTAATTTTCTTATTTTTTTTAAATCAGGCTTAATCTCTATAACTTTGTCCTTTTTAAAATTTTGATATCTTATTTTCCCAAGTTTTTTTGCAAAATTATAAAAATTTTTTTTTAGATTTTTTTTTGCATTTTTATCAATCTTTTTTATTGAAAAAACTTTGTAATATGGCTGATTATCTAAATTATCAATTAATGCTTTTTTATTTAACATTTAAACTCATTTCTTTTTTTTCAAAAAAATAATTATACACCTTCGAAAATTTTTCATTCTTGTGATAATCATCATTTCTCAATTTTTTTAAAAAAATAAATCCACTGGATTCTAATATTTTAAAACTTTCATCAAAGTGAGCAATATCTTTTTCATTTAGTTCGATTTGAATTTTCAGTGAGTCGCTTTTTTTGAGCAGATTTTTTGAACCACGTAAAATCTTTAATTCTTGGCCATCTGTATCAATTTTTATCACATCTGGTAAAGGAACTACCTTTTCTTCAATTAAATTGTCTAAACTAGTCCCAAATGTACTATAAGTTAAGAAATTTTTACTACTTTTCGATGAGTCCACGAATAATTTGTTAATTTCTCCAAAATAATTTATTGCTGCCCCCTCTTGATCCATAGTTTCATAAAATTTAGAGGAAAAAAAAGGTCTACTTTCTTTATTTTCGGTTACTGAAAACGGCATTATAAATATTTTATCATTAAGATTATTGATACTAATATTTTTACTTAAGATTGAAAGATTATTAAATGATGGTTCAAATGAATAAACTTTGATCTTATCAATTGTTTGTGAAGCATAAATTGAATAAAGACCTATATTTGAGCCTATATCAAAAAATATAAGATCATTGGCTTCATCTTTATTTTTTATCTCTGTAAAATTATTAATAAAATCAATAGTCTCAGGTTCTTTTGTCAAAATTGTATCTACTCTTCTTTTAGTTTCTGAACTTGGGCAAAAAAAAATAGTAACTTTATTGTTTAGCATTTTTTTTACATAGTGGTTTCTTAGAAGCTCATAAATATAAAATCTGAAATTTTTTCTTTTAAATAGTTTTTCAATAATAAAGTTTAAGGAAACTATTAATTTATAAAAAAATTTTGATATTAAATATGTCATTTATTTTTTTCTACTCTTAATTTTTTCCTTGCAGATTGTTCGCTAGCTCTAACTTCTTTTTTTCCATCTCCTAAAATTGATTCAACGGCTCTTACACTTTCAACGAAATTTTTCAAAACCTCGACACTTACTGAAGCTGATTGATCGGAACCATACATCGCTCTGTCTAAAGTTATATGACGTTCAATAGATGTTGCGCCAAGGCTAGCAGCTAAAAGAGAGACTTTGATTAAACTTGTTTCATGTCCAGAATAGCCTACTTTACAATTATATCTTTTTCTTAAAGTTTCTATACATCTCAAGTTAGCATCTTCATCTTTTAATGGATAAGTGCTTACACAATGCATTAGTTCAAACTCACATTGTTTTTTTTTAAAAATTTCAACCACCTCGTCTATTTCTTTTAACTCACACATTCCAGTTGAAATAAATGTTTTCTTCCTCTCTGATGCAATTTCTTCAAGAAGTGGGAAATTTCCCATCATAGGTGAGGCAACTTTATTAAATTTCAAATCAAATTGTTGTAAGAACTTTTGTGAATTTATATCCCAGGCAGATGCAGACCATTGTATTTTTAATTTTTTACAATATATATCTATTTCTTTATACTCTTCCAAAGAAAGTTCGAGACCAAGTTTTTGTTCTCTTTGAGTTTTTCCCCAAGGACTTTCTCTATGGGAGTCAAGGAATTCTTTTGAGTAAACCTTTTCTATAGTCCTTTTTTGAAATTTGACTGCATCAAATCCTGCTTCAGAAGCAGAGTCAATTAATTTTTTTGCAACTTTTAAATCGCCATTATGATTAATTCCGATTTCAGCAATTAAAAACATTTCATCCTTTAAAAATTTCTTTTTCTATTATTCTGCAAATAATGTGACCAATTAAAATGTGCATCTCCTGAATTCTTGCAGTAGAATTAGAAGGGATAATAATGTTGGAGTCTGCAATTTTTTTTGCTTCACCACCATCATTACCAAGTAATGCGACAGAATATATATTTTTTTTTTTTGCTTCTCTCAAAACATTGAGAATATTTTTGCTATTTCCTGAAGTAGAAATCGCTATCAACAAATCATTTTGAACGGCTAAAGCCTCTAACTGTCTTTGGAAGACCTGATCATAAGAATAATCATTTGCAATAGCTGTAAGAACTGAAGTATCAGTATTAAGTGCAATTGATCTTAATGGAGATCTATTTTTTTCAAATCTTCCGACTAATTCTGCTGCCAGATGTTGACTATCAGATGCGCTACCACCATTACCGCACCAAAAAATAGTCCTCTTTTGTTTTAAAGTATTTACAGCTTTTTTTGATATAAATTCTATTCTATCTGAAAAGTTGATAATGTTATTTTTTAAATCAAAATGATCATTTATTAAATTTTCAATGATTTGTTTGCTCATATTTAATCTATTTTATTGTTCATTTATTGAACAATATAAAACTATTTGATACATATTAAAAGTAAAATTTCTTAAAAATTATGAAAATAGGTATAATTGGTACTTCAAGGATAACAAACGATCATATAAAAGTCTTAAAAAGCTTAAAACATAATATATTATTTATTAGTTCAACTAGAAAAAATAGTAATAAAGTAAATAAATTATCAAAAAAATATAAAATTAGAAAAACATTTAATGATTGGAGAAAGTCAATAGAATATGCCAAAAAAATTAGTAATTGTAATTTTTTGATAACTTCAAGAATTCAAGATAATTTTAAAGTTTTAAAATTATGTGCGGAAACAAAAAGATTTATATTTATTGAAAAGCCAGTTTTTCTAAATACTAAACTATTTAATGTTATCAAAAATAAAAAAAATATTTTTACTGGTTATAATCGTATTTTTTATTCAAACATTATTAAAATAAAAAAAATAATTAATAAAAAAAAAAATATAAACGTGATAGCTAAATGTCCTGAAATAAATAAAAGGGGCATTATGACAAACTCATGTCACATAATTTCTATCTTATTATACTTTTTTAAAGAATTAAAAATTATTCATAAAACTAAAAATTCTAATTTTATCAATTTAATTTTAAAAAATAAAAAAAATTGTATAGTAAATTTAATTTTTAATTTAAAAAATTCTGACAATTTTTCAATTGAAATATTTGAACGAGAAAACAAATATAGTTTGAACCCTTTAGAAAACTTAAAAATATATAAAAAAATTGAAATAAAAAAAATTTTTAATAATTTTACTTATCATCCTAAACTTATTTATCATCATGATGAATTTAAATTAAATAAGTTTAAGCCAGGTTTTAAAAAACAAATGGAAGAGTTTAATAAATTTACAAAAGGAAAAAAAATAGTAAATGATTTTACTTTTTCGAAAAAAATAATTTCAATCTGCGAAAATATTTTAAAATGAGAAAATTTAGTCTAGATAAAAATACAAAAATTTCAGATTTAAATATATATAAAAAAAGAATTAAAAAAATAAATTTGAAATGGGTTCAACAAATTGTAAAAATAATAAAATCTAGAATTCAAAAAAAAAAAATTTTTTTAAATGACCTAGGTTGTAATACGTTTCAGTTATACAAAGGGTTAAGAAATACAAAACTAAATAGGTATATTTTCTACCGAGGCTATGATCATGAAAAAGAATATATAAATTTAGGTTTAAAATATTTTCCAGAATTAAAAAAAAGAAATTATATAATTGACATTCAACAAAAAACGCCAAAAATTTCTGATGTAACAGTTATATCAGCTACACTTGAGCATTTATACAATCCTGAAAAAACTATTAATAGTATTTGTAAAAGTACAAAAGAACTTATTATTATAAGAACTTTTCTAGGTAATAAAAAAATTAGGAAGCTTTTTAAAAATAAAAAATACGTAGACAGACCTTATTTTATAAATCAATTTAAAGTTTCTTGGATAAAAAAAAAATTGGAAAGTTTTAATTTTAAAAATATAGAAATTATAAAAGATAATGCTACAAAAGGCAAAGTAAGATCAATATACCCTGGATTAAAAAGAAAGTTTTCAATCATAGTTGCAAAAAAGTGAAAATAATTTAGAATTACCAAATACTTCTTCCTCCATCGATAATCAAATTATGCCCATTTAAAAACTTTGATGCGTCAGAACACAAGAACTGAATAGCTGAATTATATTCATCCTGATTAGCCATTCTGTTAAGAGGTACTAATTTTTTGAAATTTCTTAAAAATTTTTCATCTTGATTATGAAAGACTCCGCCTGGAGATAATGCGTTGCATCTAATACCATGTTTAGCCCAATAAGTTGATAAATATTTTGTAAGACCAATTATACCATGCTTAATAACTGAATATGTTACAGGTTTGAAAAAGTTTTTTTTATATATTCTTTGATCGGGTGCCACTACAGATAGCTCAGACCCAATATTAATAATTACTCCCTTTTTTTTGTATCTTTTCATTTGATAGCCAAAATGTTTCGCGCATAAAAATGACCCTGTTAGACCTACTTTTATTTCATTATCCCAAATATTCAGAGAGAAATTCTCTAAAGAATTATTTTTAGATTTTATTTTATTTTCATATTTTGGATTTAAACATGCGTTATTTATTAGTGCATCTAATTTAATTTTTTTTTGTTCTAATTTTTTTACTAAATTTACAATCGATTTTTCAGAAGTAACATCTAATTTAAAACACTTGATATTTTTTTGTTTATATTTTTTTAAAAGATTTTTTTCTAGTTGTAATAATCCTTTTTCGCTAATATCTGTTAAGATTACGTTACCACCCGCTTCTAACAATGCTTTGCTAAATTGTTTACCTAAAAGTCCTGCTGCGCCAGTTAAAAGAATATTTTTTTTTACTAATTTATAGTTTTTTAAAATTTTTGTCATAATTTTTTAGTTTGACCCCCATCGATAACGAAATTTGCGCCTGTGATAAAATTGTTTTTTTCTGTTAATATAAAAGTTGTAATTTGAACTATGTCATTTAGTGAACCAAATTTTTTCATTGGAACATTATCACTAATCAATTTTTTTGTAGCAGAGGGATTTTTTTTCATTTTTTTTTCCCAGACTGACCCTTTAAACATAATATTGCCTGGTGATATTAAATTTACTGAAATATTCTTTTTTGCAAGATAATGTGAAAGAGATTTTATATAAAAATTTAATGCAGCCTTCGAAGTCGAGTAAGTTATAGGAGAACCTTTAATTAATTCATTTCCACAGATTGAGGAAATACAAATTATTTTACCTTTAGATTTTTCAAGGTATTTTTTAGTGTTTTCTATGATATTTGTTACAGTATAAAAATTTTGGTCAAACATTTTTTTCCAATCTTTAAATCTTTCTTTATTTGGAGGACAAGACTTGCTTTCGCCAACACAACAAATAACAGCATCAAGGCCTTTAAGTTTCTTATAGGAATTGATCGAAACTTTTTTAGCATCTTTTTCTTTTGAGAGGTCGCCTGCTTCAAAACTGTAAAATTTTTCTTTTACATATATTTTTTTAAGTTTTTTTACATTCCTTCCATTAACAACAACTAAATGACCTTTTTTATTCAAACTTTTTGCTATCGCTAACCCAAGGCCTCTCGATGAACCGGTAACTAAGATTTTTTTTTTCATAGACAATTTTTATTCTTTAAAATGGATAATTTATCATAAAGATAATTCACATTGACTACTATTTCTTCTTTATGTTTTTTATTAGTTGCTCTAGCTGTTTGTAATATAAGTAAATTTTTATAATTAATTTTTTTTAAATTTATAAATAATTTTTCAAAATCTGCATTCCCTAAGCCAAGTCTTATTGTTTTTCCCTCTAATAATCTGTCTTTTATATGAATGTTTTTTATATAATGACCATAAGCATGGAATTCTTCATTTATGTTGTATCCTAATCCTGCACTATTACCAGTATCATAATTAATTCCAAAATATCTTTTGTCAAATTTCTTTATAAAAGTCTTTAGTTTTTTTGGATGATAATCTGACTCAAAAAGAATTGCCACTTTTGATTTTTTTAGTAAAGGTGTGGTTTTTTTTAAAGAATTAATTATTTTTTTTTCCTCCTTCTTGTTTTTTATAGAGCTATTATCAACTAAAGGAAAAATAATAAATTTTATTTTTAATTTTGAACAAGCTTTGATAATACTTTCTAAATCTTTTAATAAGTGTTTATTATCATTCGTTTTCCAAAAAGGTCTTTGCATAAAACAGTCTCCAGTAAGTGTTTTGATATCTATTTTGTATTTTTTTTTTAAAAATTTAATCTTTTTTAAACCAGATTTTAAAAAAATCGGATTCTTATCAAAATCATCATAATCCAACGTCCATTCGATAAAATTTACACCAATTTTTTTTGCCTCTTGAAATTCTTTTTTCCAATTTTTCTTGGGAAAAAATTGAATCTTATTTCCAAAAGTTTCAGATAATCTACCCTGCATTATTCCTACATCACTTTTCAAAATTCTCATAACACTTGTACCAATTCTAGAAATGACCCTTCTGGTGTTTTGCAATAAGTCATTAAAACTTTTTTATCAGCAGACAACATCGGCTTTGAATTAAATTTTATTTTTGCTTTTTTTAATTTTAAATATAATTGATTAATATTTTTTACTGTTAAAGAAATATGAGTATACCCTTCACTATAGGTCTTTATTTTATTTTTATTTATCTTTGGAGCATTGAGAAAATATAAAATTTCAACAATATTGTTATTTTTATCTTTAAGCTTATATGTTTTAACTTTAACTTTCTTGTAACCTAATACATTATCAATAGTTTTACCTGACTCTAATGCTGAAGCTTTAATCTTAAAACCAATTTTCTTACACCAAAAATTTAGAGATTGATTGATATTTTTTGTTACAATGCCGGTATGTCGAATTTTTATCATCTAATCTTTTTATCCATATAATATTTTATTCTGTTGAAGTCGTGCAAATTATCAATATCAGAATTTACATCTTCAACTAAAAAAGGGTAAACTTTCTTTCCTAGTAAATATCCCTTAAGAATATTTGATGTCAAATAAATATCAATTATTCCATTTGCAACATATGTTTTAGGATAATTCTTTTGTGGTTGATTATATTTATCTAAATCAAAGTCTTCTTTACTAATTGAGCAGAGTTTCTTTTTAATTATCCTTAACGATTTGTAAGCTGTTTCTGACATCAAGCTCACAGTTCTTAAGGAACTGTAGCTTTTAGAATTTTTATAGAAACATTTAACAGCTTTTAAAACAGTTTCTTTAGAACGAAGCGGTGTGGTTGGTCTTAAATGTGCAAAATATTTTGGAAGAAAATTATTTTTTTTCATAAAATCCTTTAAGTATTCTTTAAAAATATGAAAGTCTAAAGCTTTATCTGTTGCGGCATATTTTTTTCTTTTATGTAGTTCAAATTTTCCATACTTAGATGCTATTTTCAAATATTGCTCAGAGTCACTTGAAAAAATTATTTTTTTAAAAAGTTTTATATTTTTAGCAAAATTTAAAGAATAAAAAATTAAAGGTTTATTTTTTAAGTACTTTATGTTTTTATTTTTAATTGTTTTTGAACCTGACCTTGCTGGTATCATTACCCAACACTCATTAAGAAATTTCATCACTAACCTCCCTAACAGAGTTATAAAATTTTTTAAAACCTTCAATCATTCCTTTTTTATCTATAATTAAAGGAGGGCCTAGTTTGATAGACTCTCTTCCAGTATTACATACTAAAAGCCCTTTTTTTAGACATTTAAAAGAGACTTTATCTGCTATTTCTCTTGCAGAAAATTTATTATATTTTTTAAAAATGACTGATGCTATCAGTCCTTTTCCAAAGCAATCAGAAATTATTTGATTAAATTTTTTTTTCATAAATGTAAGACTCTTGTGCAAAAGTTTACCTTGTGATTTAGAATTTTTTACCAAGCTTAACTTTTCGATTTCCTCAATTGTGGCAAGACCTGCAGCACAGGCAATTGGATTCGCTGAATGAGTGCTACTTAAACCCCTTATATTTTTATTTTGAAAGATTTTATTTGAACCTATTACTCCCGACAGAGAGAAACCTGCTCCCATGCCTTTACCACAACATATCATATCTGGATTTACATCGTAGTGCTGAAAACCGAATTTTTTACCAGTCCTTGCAAAACCAGACTGCATTTCATCAAAACATAATATTATATTATTTTTTTTGCAAAATTTTTCAATTTCTTTTACGTAAACTTTCGGATAAAAAATAGCTCCCCAACCTTGAAAAGTTTCTAAAATTATCATTGATATTTTTGTTTTAAAATCATAATTCTTTTTATAAACTTTTCTTAAAGAATTTATAAAAAAATTTTTTTTTTCAAATCCGTTAATCCAAGGATATGGGAAATCTATTTGATGCATAAATTTATCATAATAACCTACCCAGCTTGAATCTTTATTATTACCTGATAACATTTGGGAACCCATAGTGCGTCCGTGCCAATTTCCTTTGATGCTTATGACGCCTATCTTTTTTTTGTTAATTGTAGATCCATAAATTCTCGCTAGTTTTAAAGCTGTTTCTGTTGCTTCTGTTCCAGCAGATGTCAAAAAACATTTTTTTAATTTTTTTGTATTTATAAATCTAATTAATTTTGAAATGTATTTTTCTCGATAATCATTGTAAAAATTGTAATTATGACTGAAACCGTTTTTCAAAACTTTCTTTATTTTATTATTAAGATTTTTATTTTTATAGCCAAGTGAAGATGCAAATATTCCAGAAGTAAAATCAATAAATTTTTTATTTTCATAATCATAAATGTAATAACGAGAAGCTTTTTTCCACTTAATCTTAATGTTGGGGCTCATATTAGTAGTCTCGTACTGGAGGTACTTTTTTTCAAGCTTCATAGATTTTTTTCTAATTTTATTTTTCATTCTATGCTTCTAAGGTTTTTCTGCTTTTGATAATAACATTACTTCTTTTGAAAAGCGCACCCATTTAAATTTTTTTCCTAGTAAGTCTGGTAAAAAGATTCTTGTTAGTTCTGCAAAAATTATTAAAAATTTAAAACTCCAAATAATAGGAAGCTGTCTAAAATTGAATGTTTCAATATTTATAAATCCACTTATTTTTTGAATATAGTCAAGTGATTCAGCAGTAAAAGGAGTTCTGTGAGTATGATCCTCGTAAAAATATTTTAGCATAAATTTCCAATGTGGTGTCAAAGTAATTATTATTCCTCCAGGTTTTAAAACTCTAAAAATTTCAGAAAATATTTTTTCTGGATAATAGAAATGTTCTATAAAAGATTTCGTGTAAACGACGTCAAAATAATTATCTTCAAAAGGAATTTTTTCATTTTCAAGATCTGCTTTTTTAAATTTTATTTCTGGACAATATTCCCTTACATAATCTGAAATATCTACACCATATATATTTATTTTTTTTTTATAAAATTCTTTAATAAAATCTCCTCTTGCGGGTCCCAGCTCAAGAAGATGACTACCGGATTTTAATTTAAATTTATTGACCAAAAAATTAACCAATTTTGCAGGATATTTTGTCAAAGGAATTTCATTTTTGTTATAAACTATTCTTGCGTAATCAATTTTATCAGTTTTCATAATTATAAATTTATTTTTGTTCAATATTTGAACAATATGCTTTTTATAGTATAATCAAAACTTAATAAAGAATTATTTAATGAGTAATATTGCAATTATAGGGTTAGGAAAGATGGGTATGTCTCATTTAAACTCATTTTTAAATGATAAAAATAGATACAATCTATTTTTATACGATAAAAATTTAGTGAAGATAAATAAAATTAAAAAATTAAAAATTAAAAATAAAAAAGTAATAGCAAATGTTAAACTTCCTAAATATGAACGTTTTGAATTTGTAGTTGTTGCTACTAAATCGAAGGAAAGGTATGATGTAATCAACCATATTCTTAAATTTAATAATGTAAGATTTATTTTATTAGAAAAGTTTTTGTTCAATAAATTAAATGAATTTAAAAACTTTGAAAATAGATATAAAAAAAAACTAAATAAAATATACGTAAATATTTGGTCAAGATACTTTCTGAATTTAATAAATTTAAAAATAGGCAAAGAGTCATTTGTAATAAAAGTGGAATTACCAGAAAGAAAAATTCTTACAAACTTAATACATCTCTATGAGATATTTAAAATATTAGGAAAAAGTAAAATAAAAATAGATTTAAGTTTTTTTAAATTATTTAAACTCAAAAATGGATACCATGATGGCACTGGGAAAATTATATTAAAAAATGACCTTGGGTCTACAATGGAGATTTTTTCAAAAAAAAAAGAGAAAAACTTTTATATCGAATTTAAATCTAAAAAATTAGACGAAAGAATAGATCTTGAACACAATAAAATAAAAATAAAAAAAAAAAAGAAAAAAATTAATTTTCCTTTAGCAAGTAAAGTAACATGCAATTTTTATAAAAATTTAAAAAAAAGAGAAAACATTTTTTTTCCAAAATATAATTTGATTAAAAGAAGCTCTAAAGAAATTATAAAAACCTTATCTTTGAAATATAAAAAGAATATATACATATACTAAATGAATAAATTTATAAAATTCATATTTTCTAAAAAGATTTTCCAAAAACCGTCAAAAAAAAAATTTCTAGTTTTAGATAGTTTAAATTCTGATATTTTCAGAACCTGTTTAAATTTGAACCATACTCACTTTTTAGATACAAGATACGAAAGTATAAATTTCTTTGTATTGTTTAATGTTTTTTTAAAAAGAAAATTTTCTTTTAATAGTTATGTTGAACAATACATTAATTTTGTAGACCCAGAGTATATAATTTCATTCATAGATAATAATATTTTTTATTATCATCTAAAAAAAATTTTCCCAGAAAAAAAAATTATAATAATTCAGAATGGTATGAGGACACAACATTTTTTTGAAGAATTGTCAAAATATTCTAACCTTAAAGTTAATTATCTTCTTACGTTTAGCGATTTCTACTCGAAAAAATATAATGAAAGTATAAATGGGAAATGTATTTCTATAGGTTCATTTAAAAATAATTTATATGAAAGAAAGTTTGAAAAGAAAAATAACGTAATTTCTTATATATCTTCTGGTCCGAGTTCTAAAAATAATATGGTCATTTATGAAAAAATAAATTTAAAAAATAGCAAATATTTTTTACCAGAAGAAAAATTATTACCCCTATTATCTAAATACTGTGATGAAAAAAAATTGACATTACAAATCATTCTTAGATCCAAGGATGAAAAAAAAATTAATTATGAAAAAAATTTTTATAAAAAGATTTTAGGATCAAAAAAGTATATTTTTGCAGAAACGAGAGAAAAAGATAAAATTTATCACTTGTCCGATAAGTCTTTATTAACTATTTGCATATACTCGGCTTTTGGCCTTGAAGCATTATCTAGAGGAAATAGGACGGTTATTTTAAATTTGAGAGACCAAGTTACTAATATTACCAGTTTAAAATTATTTTGGTCATCAATCAAAATTAAGGATAAAGGACTTTTTTGGACTAATGAAATAAACGAAAAGGAAATTTTTATGGTTCTAGACAATACTATTAATTGCTCCAACGAAATTTGGAAAAATTCTGTTTCTACTTTTATGCCCCACCTAATAAATTACGACAAAAATAATAAGAAATTCATAAGTTTATTAATTTGACTATTAAAGTAAAAAAGTTAATAATGTTCAAAATATGAACAAAAAGTCTAATGAATACGAACATCTGAGTATCTTGAGAAAAATTCACTCTGAACAAAATATAAACCAAAGAAAAATGGCTAACGATTTAGGATTGAGTCTTGGTAAACTAAATTTTTGTTTAAATGAATTGAAAAAAAAAGGTTTTGTTAAATATAGAAACTTTAAAAAAAATAAGAATAAAATGAATTATATATATATACTTACCCCAGCTGGTATTACAAAAAAGACCAAGCTTTTAGTTAATTTTATGAAAAGAAAAATGATTGAATATGATGATCTTAAAAAAGATTTAGAAAAAACTGTTTCGAAACATAAAGAAAATTAAACTAACCTATTATTTTTTTTAACGTTTTTATAATTTTAAAAATATCTTTTTTTTTTAAATTTAGATGAATAGGAATACTTAAACCATCATTATAATATTTTATCGAATTTGGAATATTTTTTACTTTATAACCTTTGTTTTTATAGTAAGGATGTAAAGGTATCGGAATGTAGTGAACTTGAGTTGAAATTCCATAAGTTTGTAATTTTTTCATTATTTGATTCTTCTTCATTTTAAGATTTTTAAAATTAATTTTAATAATATAAAGGTGATTAGAGCTGATTTTTCTGAAACGTTTTTGTAAAGGTTTTAAATTTTTAAAATTTCTGAAATGAGAGTCATAAGTATTAGCTATTTTTTTTCTAAAATTTATAATTTTTTTTAATTTTTTAAGTTGAGATAAACCCAAAGCACACTGAAGATCTGTTATTCTATAATTAAAACCTAATTCTATCATTTCATAATACCACGGGTTAGAACCATGTTTATTTGAAGATAAAGATTTATTTTTAAAAAACTTCTTATCTTTTTGAATGCCATGATTTCTTAATACAATAAGTTTTTGATAAAGCTTCCGTGAGTTAGTTGTAATCATTCCCCCTTCTCCAGTTGTAATTGTTTTAACTGGATGGAATGAAAATACTGACATGTCAGAATGTTTGCAGCTTCCAACTTGGAAACCATCCTCGTATTTTGAGCCAAAAGAATGAGCGGCATCTTCAATTACAATTAGTTTCTTTTTTTTTGCAGATCTATAAAGTTCTTTACTATCAGATGCAGCTCCACCAAGATGTACGGGAATGATACCCCGTAAATTTTTATTTCTTTCTATATTTTTTTTTAATTCTTTAAGGTCTAAATTTAAACTTTCAGGATTTATATCTGTAAAAATTGGTTTTGAATTATTGAATAATATTGCGTTAGCTGTTGAAGCAAAGGAGACCGGAGAGGTAATAAAGTCCATTTTTTTTTTTTGTACTGCCTGTATTGCTATTTGTAAACCTGAAGTGCAGCTGTTGACAGCTACTGCATATTTTACTTTAAGCAATTTACAAACTGCTTTTTCAAACCTACTAATAATGGGACCTTGAGTAATTAAAGGAGCATTTAAAGCCTTAGATACACTTTTAACATCCGTATCATCTATAAAATGTTTGCCATATGGAATTAGCATTGTATGTTATTATTCTAAATAATTCTTATAATCAACATGGAGATTTTCTGCAATTTTATTCTATCTTTCATATAAACACATCTTTTTCATCAATTGAAAAAGAAGATTTAAAAAAAGTCGTTAAATCTTGTTACTGGCCGCTACTTAACCTGTCTATAAAATCTAATTATAAAATAAGTATAGAGGCTTCAGCTAATTCATTATTAGAAATTAATGAAGTGGATAGTCTTTTTATCAAAAAGCTTAAATACTTAATAAAGACAAAAAAAGTGGAATTTATTGGAAGTGGCTATTGCCAGGCAATTTTTCCTTTAATACCTTTCGAAATAAATAAAAAAAACTTACAGTTTGGAAATGAAATTTATAAAAAATTACTTGGATTTAAACCAACAGTAGCGCTGGTGAATGAGCAAATATTTTCTAAGTCTTTAATACCTATCTATAAACATAATGGCTATAAAGCAATAGTCATAGATTGGAAAAATTGTAAATTAGCTAACAACAAATTAAATGATAACTTAGAATTTTTACCAAAATCAATAAAATTCAAAAATGATACTATAAAAATAATTTGGGCCAATTCTCTCAATTTTCAAAAATTTCAAAATTATGTGCATGGAGAAATAAGTGAGGACAATTTTTTAAAATTTATAAATAAAATTTATAAACCCAATCGAAATATTTGTCTTTACAGCAATGATGTTGAGATATTTAATTTTCGTCCAGGTCGTTTTTTAACAGAAAGCAAAATTCACGATGCAAAGGAATGGTATAAAATCGAAAAAATTTTTAAAAGAATAACAAAAAATAATAATTTTATTTTTTTATCAGAGTTACTTAAAAAAAATAAAAAAAACCAATTAATAAACATTTTTAATTCAAAAAATCCAGTTATCACAAAGAAGCAGCCCAAGTATAATATAATTAGATGGTCTTTAGCTGGAAGAGATAGTCTTTACATTAATACATTATGTTTTAGAATTTTTAATTATCTAAATAGCAAAAAAATTAAAAATAAAAAATTATGGAAAAAACTGTGTTATTTTTGGTCAAGTGACTTCAGGACTCATATAACTAATAAAAGATGGAAACTTTTTTTGAAAGAAATTCACTCATTTTCTAGAAGTATCAAAATTAAAAAATTTCTTTACCTTGAAAATAAAAAGTTTGAGAAGTGTTCATCAATTGGTAACAATAAAATCAAATTTTCAAAATCAAAAAATTTTATATCAATTCAAAATAATGATATTGAAATAAATATGAACATAGAAAAAGGTCTTACAATTGAGTCTTATGTAGATCATAAAATCGCAAATATCCCGATTATAGGAAAAATAGAAAAAGGCTTTTTTAATCAAATAGATCGGGACGTTGATTTTTTTTCAGGTTTTTTTTTATTATACGATAGAGTAAATAATAAAAAAATTACTGACTTATCTCAAAGCGCTGAAAAATTTACAATTTCATCAAAAGATTATTTTATCTTGAAGAATAAATTTAAATTTGGAAAAATGATTCATGAAAAAAACCTCATTTTCGATTTTCAAAAAAGAAGATTTGCAATTAAAAATATATTTAAGAATTTTCCAATTGGTTTTTTGAGATTCAACTATATTACTTTAAATCCAAATAATTTTAACCATGAAAAATTATTTTATGAAACTAAAAATGGGGGATATAGTTTAGAGAAATTTGATATAGAAAATATGCAATTTGATCATGGAGAACATGTATCATCTCTATGTTCTGCAACAACCGGCTTAGGAGCTACCGATGGGATAGTAATAATTGGCGATAATGAAAAAAGAATAAAAATAACAAATGATAATACAAAGTCAGCTATAATTCCAATGATTAAAAATGAAAAAATCTCAAAGAAAAATCTTTTTAGATTTTATCATTCAGGAATGGAATATGACGATACATCTAAACCAAATATCAAAAAAAATTTTGAAACTATAACTTGGTTTGAATTTTTAAATTAAAAAAAAACTTATACCAATTCAAAAATTGTTTAAGGCCATCTTCTAGCTTTGTATTAATTTTTATTTTATATTTTCTTTCTATCAGGTTAGTATTGGCTGAGGTTTTGATAGAGTCTTCTTTATTCTTCTTAAAATATTTTTTTTTTGCTTTTTTATTTAATAATTTTTCCAATATGTTGACTAACTTTATAGTTTGAACAGGTTGACTATTCCCAATATTAAATACTTGAAAATTGTTATTCTTTTTATTTTTAGCTAAACATATTTTTTCAACACATTTAACTACATCATCGATATAAGTAAAATCTCTATAATTTTTTCCAAGATTAAATAACGAAATTTCTTTATTATTTAAAATATTATTAGTAAATTTAAATATTGCCATATCTGGCCGTCCCCATGGGCCATAGACTGTAAAAAATCTTAGTCCTATTGTTTGTATATCGTAAAGATGAGAGTATGCATGGGCTAGAGCCTCATTAGTAATTTTTGAAACTGCGTAAATTTGTAATGGTTTATTTGTTCTATCTTCCTCATTAAAAGCGTGTTTATTTAAATTTCCATAAACGCTACTTGAGCTTGCATAAACAAGTTTTTTTATTTTATATTTTCTAACCATTTCAATTAAATTGAAAAATCCATTAATATTACTTGAAATATATTCATCAGGATTTTTTAAAGAATATCTAATGCCAGCTTGAGCTGCTAAATTTATAACAATATCAAATTTATTTTTTGTAAAAATTTTTTTTAAATTTTTTCTATTCCTCAAGTCGCATTTAATTGATTTGAAATTTCTATATTTTGTCTCTTTTTTTAATAATTCAACTCTACTTTTTTTCAATTTTATATCATAGTATGTATTAAAATTATCTAATCCCACAATATGATTATTTTTATTTTTGATTAATTTTTTTATTAAAGAAAAACCTATAAAACCTGCATGACCAGTTATCAAATATTTCATTAATTATATTCCAAAGCTTCAGATTAATTTTAATTTTTTATTTAATTTCTTTATGTCTTCAATAGATAGAAAATTTTTATTATTAAATGAATTATATTCAAAGCCTTCAGAAACTTTTTTTCCAAATTCTTTTGTAGTTGTTTTAAATTCTTTGATCTTTTTATCTAAATTTATTTCAGGTGAAAAAATAATAAAAAAATTTTTATACTCTAAAGTGTTTATGCTTGATTCATTTGGACACATTAATTCGTGAAGTTTTTCTCCTGGTCTTATACCAATTATTTTTATTCTTTTCTTGGGATCCATCGCTTTTGCTAAATCGATAATCTTTATTGAAGGGATTTTGGGAACAAAAATTTCTCCCCCTTTCATATTATTTAGGCACTCTATTACGAATTTTACACTCTTTTCAATAGTAAACCAAAATCTTGTCATTCTTAAATCTGTTATTGGAAAAAAGTTTTTTTTATTTTTTATATATTCTTGAAATACTGGTAGAACTGAGCCTCTTGAACCAACCACATTTCCATATCTAACTATCGAGAAAATTGTATTTGAAGATCCGGTAATTCTATTCGCTGCAGTAAATATTTTATCAGAGGCTAATTTTGTTGAGCCATAAAGATTTATTGGATTAGCTGCTTTATCAGTTGATAATGCAATAATTTTTTTTACCTTAGCGTGTATAGATGCTAAGACTATATTTTCTGCTCCATAAATATTTGTTTTGACAAACTCCATCGGATTATACTCAGCTGCAGGAACTTGTTTTAAAGCTGCAGCATGTATGACATAATCTACTCGGTTCATTGCCATTTTTAATCTTTCTAGGTCCCTTACATCTCCAAGTAAAAACCTTAATTTAAGATTCTGGTTTTCATTAAACTTTTGTCGCATTAAGTGCTGTTTGTATTCATCTCTTGAATATATGATAATTTTTTTTGGCTTAAATTTTTTTAATACATAAGAGACAAAAGCAATTCCAAATGAACCTGTGCCTCCAGTAAGTAAAATAACTTTATTATTGATCACTTTATCTCTCTTTAAAATTTAATTTTTTTTTATAAAGTAGATTTTTTTTGTTCATAATTCTACAATTTTTTTCTTAGTTTAATTAAAGGTCTCAAACCATCAAACGGGTCGGCTCTAGAATTTCGCTCAACTTTTTCCTCTAAAGAATATTTTTTATTATATTTTCCTTTCAATTTGCTTTTATATTTCATGAAGCTAAACAAGTTTTCTAAATCTCTTGGTAGCCAACAATGCCCAAATTTATATTCATAACCTTTTTGATCTAAATCAATATGTAATTCAACATATTTGGCTTTATAATTTTGAATTGCTTCATAAACAACTAAAGGATTTGCTGTATGATCAGACCATCCAACATCACACTTCAATTTATTTGACAAAAACTTAATAGCATTAAGATTACAAGTTCTTATTCTTGCTGGATAATTTGAAACACAGTGTAAAATACTAATTTTCTTACAATTATTATTTTTCAGCACATTGTAAGCATTTTTAACTTCAGAAAAATCTGCCATACCAGACGAAAAAATTACAGGTTTATTAGTTGATGCACATTTTGCTAATAAGTTACTATAAAGTATTTCATAAGAACTAATTTTATAAAAATCAACATATGGATTCAGTTCGTCTACAGCTTTTAAATAGAAAGGAGTACAAGCAAATTTAATACGTCTTTTTTTGCAATATGATGAAATTTTAGGTAGAAAATTAATTGGTAATTCCCAATTTTTTCTGTCTCTATGACTTTTACTTCTTTTTAGAACCTTTTTATGAAATAAATCCTTGACTTTAAAAAGTTGGAATTTTACTGCATAAAAATTTAAATCAGAGCAAAGATCGATAAATTTAAAACATCTTTTTAAGTTTTGATTATGATTGCTTGAAATTTCTGCAATAAATTTTGTTTTCATATTTTTTTCTAAATCAAATATTTTTTTTCATATTCAACAATGTATTTTCAAAATTTTCATATATATTTTGATCAGTATTTGCAAATTCTTTAATAAAAATTTTAATGCTTTTTTGTGTTTTTTTACTCAACCACCATTTATTTATTTCAAGATAGTTTTGATTTATAAATTTTGCTGCAATTTTACCATCGCAAATAATGATACTACTATTTTCTAAAATTTTAATATATTTTAATGCGTATTTGTTTAAAAATTTTTTTTCATCTTCAGGCATAATATATATTGATGGAACATTTAATGCCAAATTTTTTAAGAATTCAGTTCCTAAATAATTAAAAATTGAAATTTTTGAATTTAAAATTAGATTTTCTAAATCATCTTTTTTTTTGAGAATTTTTATTTTATTATTGAATGCTAAAGATATTAATTTTGTATATGAAATATTTTTTCTATGTTCCATTGGATGGGGTTTAAATATCAAATTTTTATAAAGTTTTGTGTTTAAATTTTTTGCGAAATCATAAATATAATTTGAATAATCATTATCATTAAATAGTGCATTTCTGAATAAAAAAACATTTTTTGCACCACCAACAAAAAGAATTTTATTAGTTTTTAATAAATTTCTTTTTTTATTTTTATTTTTTATGATTTGAATAGCAGATGGGATGGTTCCTCTTTTAATTTTTGGTGATAATTTTTCTTTCTGGCCCCATGTAAAAAAAATATTAGATATTCTTGTTTCAAAAAAATCTCCAAACGTACCCTCAAACATTCCATAACCCGCTCCATGTTGACCACAAACTAATTTAGATCTGTTGTTAACTTGATTTGCTATCCAAAACTTAAAAATATCATCTCTCCATAAATTTCTTGTAAAAATTAATATTTTATTTCTTGGTACATTATGGGATTTTAAAGTTTGTTTTAGTTTAGAGAAACCCTCCAGATAAATAGTCGGTATCATTTCTTTGAGCAAGAACCTTATTATTTTTTCTTTATAATTTTTTACTTCATAATTGATTTTAATATTTTCTCTTTTTTTGAGATTGAAGTTTTTTTTAAAATTAATTTCGGAAAAGTAAAATTTAGTGGGAATTTCTTTTAGTTTGAAAAATAATTTTAGAACAGTTTTTGTTGAATTGAAATAAACTCTATTAAAAACACATTTGTTTAAATTAAAATAATAAAAAATACAAAAAAAAAAATTGGAAATATTTTTTAAATAAAAAAAAATTTTTTGACTAAAAGTTTCACTTTTTTCTATATCTTTAAACTTGAAGTATTTTAAGTATTCGTAATTTAGGTTTTTAGTTTTTTTTATATCATTTAATCTTTGTATAAAATCATTATTCCATTTGTCGTTTATTGATTTATTAGTAAAATCAAATATGTCTGAAAATAATAAAATTTGCTTTCTATTTTTCTTTTGAAAAACTATTTCGTATTTTTTATTTGCTGCTTCTAACAAATTCAATCTATTATTTATGACGGCCACGTATCTATTTAACCATGGTCCAATGAAAATTTCCCAGCTACGTTCAGTCCAATTTATATTATGTACTTTATTGAGTTGAATTGATAATTCTTTCAATATTTTTATATAGACCGCGTTACAAAAATTAAATTCCTTTAAATTCTTTTTCTTGTCATTGTAAATATTTTTTAAAAATTCATATTTTATTTTCTTTGTTTTTAATTTTTTTTCTAATTTTTCAGACAAACAATACTTGCCCGCGAATAAAACGAGGTTATTCTTAATTTCTTTAAAATTTTTATTCCTTGATACTATAAAAATAGCTTTTTTTTTCACGACTTATAAACTTTTAAAAACAAATTTTTGTTCATTATTTGAACAAAGTATCACCACAGAGTGTGAAAAGCAATCTTAATAAATTAATTTTTATTAGATTTTAATATTTTTCCTAAAAATGAGTTAATTTTATCGTAACGGATAATTTTTATTTTATTTCTTTGTTTACTGTAATCATAAAATTTATTTTCATTAAAAATATTTATAAGGTTTCTTCTTTCTAAATTTCTTATATCTTTTTTCCTATCTTTTTTTTCATTCAGAGTCCAAATAATTGGTTTAATACCAAGAGATATAGCCTCATAGGTAGTGACACCAAATCTCATCAATATCGATTTTGATGATTTTAATTGAGTTAAAAATTTGGTTGAGTTTTTAAATTTTTTATAATCAAAAAATTTAAACTTATATTTCTCACGTTCTCTAAAACAAAAATTAATTATTCTTTTAGGAACCTTTGAAGTAGTACCACCAAAAACTATAATATCTTCTTTTTTCTTTATTTTTTTTAAATTTATAAAATTAATTTTTTCACTTAAAAGAAGGTATTCAAAACCAGATTTTGAATTTTTTTTATTGTTTGATAAATGTAAATTTTGCGATAGGTAAAAATAATTTTTTGATTTTAATATCTGATCAATAACTAATATTTTATTTTTTATTTTACTTAAATTTATATATTTTAATAAAACTTTAGGTAAATCAAATATTATTAGATCAAAAAATTTTAAATTTTTTTTTTCAAATGAACTAAATTGAATATTTTTATTTATAGTTTTCAAATTTCTTGTTTTGAATAAACTTAAGGAAAATGTATAATTTTTTTTTAAAGCTTTATATAAATTTTCCGATCTTGAAAAATGCCCATATCCATATTTTTTTGAAAAATGAGTAACTATTAAAATTTTTTTTTTCACTTGTTGCTTCAATTTTTATTTTCAAAAAGTTTTATTATTTGTCTTGTATTAAAATTTAAAATTGATTTTCCCTTACCTCTAAATATTTTTTTTAATCTTTTTAAGTCTTCATATATATCTATAGTGACTTTCAATTTCTTGTAATAGTACTTTGCTAGAATCATTTTTTTTCCTCTAAAAAGATTTTTATTTCTCTCAAATTGAAAAATTCCAACATGTTCTAAATCTTTTTTAGATTTTGCTTTATCGAATAAATATTTATATACTTTTAAAGATTTAATATCAGCTCCTTCCACAAGTGGTGTTTTTTTTTTTAGTTCGAAGTAATCTAAATCATATTTCTTTATTAAATTAATTTGCTTAGATAAAACATCTTTATCAAAGAAAGGATTGTCAGCAGTAATTCGTATAATATATCTGGGTAGATATTTGTTAACTAAAAATTTGAACCTTGAAAGTACGTTATTTAAATTTCCAGCAAAAAATTCAATTTTATTTTTTTTACAGAAATCTACTATCTTTTTATCTGAATTTCTTCTAGATGTAGCAATACAGATTTTATCTATTTTTTTTACTTTCTTTAATCTGTAATAAACTATCTCTAAAATAGGTATTCCATTTATTTTTTTTAAAACTTTTCCTGGTAATCTTTTAGAACTCATCCTTGCTTGTATTATTGCTAAATTAATCATTATTATTTATTTTATTAAAAATTTAATTTTTGAGGCAGCTAACTCAGCTTTTTTGCTAGCATCATTTTTTTTTGAAAACGCTATCAAAAAAGCTAACCTCTCAGCATGAGACGTTGGTATATTTACTCGATCACCCTTTTTTTTGTTGTAGCTTATGTAAAGAATATTTTTTTTTAAATTTTGGGAAATAAAATTTTTTATTTTTAAAATCTTACCTTTTTTTTCTGCTGCAACTGTTCTTGTAGAAAGAGATTTAATAAAGGTTTGTTTTCTTCTATATTTCTTAAGTACGTAAGAGTTGTTTATCATTTTGTCTATATGAGCCTCAACAAAATTAAATCCCAATAATAATTCTGAAGCTTTAGATGCAATAAAACCTCCACCAAATCTTAACGCAACTTCTAAAATATAAAAATTATTTTTTTGTAATACAAAATCGCATTTGAGTGGTCCATTTTTAATATCAAGCTCCTTAACTAATCTTTCGACAGTTTTTATTAATTTTAATTTTTTGTATTTGCTCATGGTGAAGTAAGAGTCCCCTCCATCTTCAATAACATATGGGTGGAATTTTTCATAAGATGTGTAATTTCTTTTAAATATTAGAGTATGAACTTTTTTATTTATGATAAAGCTTTCGGTACTATATTGCTCGCCTTGTATAAATTTTTGTAATAATAATTTTTTTTGCTTAAATAAGTTAATTTTATTTTTTAAATAAAATTGGAAATTATCTTTATTTTTTAATAAAAAAATATCTCTAGATCCGCGGTCAGATATTGGCTTTATAATAAATGGAAATTTTTCTTTTTTTGCATAGAGAAATAAGTCTTGTTTTTTTTTATAAATTTTAAATTTAGGAATATTAAATTTATTTTTTAGACACTTATAAAAATTATATTTGTTTTTTATTTTGTTAAAATTATTAGAATTAATAAAACTAAGTTTTAATTTTTTTGATAAATTATATAGAGTTTCTGGAACGTCAACAGCCAAAGAAACTATACCTATTATTTTTAATTTCTTTTTTTTTTTGATTATTTTAAGATTAGATATTATTTTTCTCCAATTATAAATGCTACAAAAAATTTTATAATTTGCATAATTTAAGGAGTTTGCATTTTTGTTTTTATCAACACCTATTATTATAATTTTTTTTTTTAAAGAGATTAAGTAAGCGTCTTTCTGTTCTGGACCTCCTCCTAAAATAACAATTGCTTTTTTTTCCATTTCAATTTTTTAAAAGATCTTTGTTATCAAAATTTAATTCTTTTTTAGCAAAATCATTTAATCTTTTTATTAATTTGTTATTATAATTTATTCCTTTTTTAATTGATTTTTTATATACCTCTTTTTCAAGTTCACCTGGAAAGTAAGTGTTTCTTAAATTATAACCTTTTACTCTCTTTGATTTTTTTAAAATTTTTTTTAATTTATTAAACTGACTTATAAAAGAATTATTATAATCAAATATTTTTCTATCAATTGTTATTACAAGACAATTATTTCCATCAATATAATTTTTGTTTAAAGGATTATTTTTTGAAATTAAAATACCACCTAGAATTTCATTAAGTAATAAAAAACCTGATCCTTTAATTTCTCCGAAAGGTATCAATGCGCCTCCTGCATAAAGATCATTAGGATTATTAGAGTATTTGCCGTGTTTTGAAATTATAGGTTTAGTTTTCAGTTTCTGTTTTGATAGTGCTGCTAAATTAATCTTGCCTTCAGCTAATTTTGAAGTAGCAAAATCTAAAGTAAAAAAATTATTTTTTGTCACTGGTATTCCGCATGAAAATGGGTTGGTTCCTACTACCCTCTTGGTTATAGGATAAATTGAAGTGTTTGGTCCTCCACCATTACAGAATATTAAGCTTATCAAATTTTTTTTTGAAAAAAATTCATTGTAATCACTTAATCTTCCAATATGTCCAGTGTTTATAATTGAAGAAATATTTATCAGATTTTTTTGTTTAATAATTAACCTGCAAGCATAATCCATCGCTAATTGTCCGAACGAGTGACGACCATCTACCAATATAAAATTATTTTTTTTTGAAATTAATTTTGGTTTTATATTTGGTCTATAAATTTTTTTTTTTACTCCATTGTGATATTGTATCAATCTATTAACTCCGTGTGAAAAATGTCCGCACATATCAGAATTTACTAATTTAGTTGAGATTAGGTTGGCATGAATTTTGTTTAAAGAAAGCTTGCCTAAGAATAAATTGGAGAACTTTATAACTTTTTTATATTTAATTATCATTTAACTTTATAAACTTTTTTTTTATAAAAATTTTTGCGAGTTTTAAATCTTTTTTA
>MDSW01205524.1_pt1 | contig 42015 bp, 43 predicted proteins | sample 811171 | NCBI WGS metagenome assembly MDSW01 (sample SAMN05326641, study PRJNA326480) | marine metagenome | isolation source: seawater | place: Atlantic Ocean: North West | collected 2012
CATAACTCCATCTAATTTTCTATTATTATCAAATTTTATCAAAACACTTGGATCAATTTTATTTTTTATCTTATTGGCATAATCTTTAATTGACATTTCTATAGGTGAACCAATATTAATTAATGGAGGACTTTTTTTCTTTCTTAAAAAAAATTCACAAGCCTCAGCTACCTCATCAACATATAAAACTTCTCTTAAAGGCTTTCCTGTTCCCCATAAATTAACAATCTTATTTTTTTTCTTTTTACTAGCTATATGTATTTTTTTTATTAAAGCAGGAAAAAAATGAGAGTTATTTAAGTCATAACTATCATTAGGACCAAATAAATTACAAGGCATTAAGCAAATATAATTGGTATTATATTGTTTATTAAAAGCTTGAATCATTTGAATTCCTGCTATCTTAGCAACAGAGTAGCTCTCATTTGTTTTTTCAAGAACACCTGTCATCATTTGATTTTCTTTAATAGGTTTTCTTAAATCTTTTGGATATATGCAACTTGATCCAAAAAGAATTAATTTTTTTATTTTATTATTATAACTATTTAAAATTAAATTCGTTTGAATTTGCAAATTATCAGTAATAAAATTAGCTGGGAAATCCATGTTCGCTTTAATACCACCAACTTTCGCTGCAGCTATAATTACAGCATCGGGCTTTTTAACGTTGAAAAATTTTTTTACTAAATCTTGATTTCTTAAATCTAATTTTTTTTTATTTGCTAATATAATTTTTTTATATCCTTTTTTTTTTAAAGTTCTTAAAATAGATGAACCAAGCATTCCTCTATGACCAGCTAAAAAAATCTTGCTTTTTAAATTAATCATGATGAATTCTACAATTCATACTGAATCATTTCATCTATAAGGTTATCTATAGATGTTTTAGGAAACCATTTTAATATTTTTTTTGCTCTTTGAGCATTGCCTTTTAAATAATCAACTTCCACTGGCCTAAAGTATCTTTTTTTACACTCAATTATAGATTTATTGTTTTCAGTATTAATTGCTTTCTCATTCAAACCTTTTCCTACCCACCTAATTTTAAAACCAATCTTTTTTGCTGCTTTATTGACGAATTCTTTAATAGTTATTGTTTTACCAGTTGCTATTACATAATCATCAGGTCGTTTTTGTTGCATCATTTTCCACATTGCCTCAACATAATCTCTTGCATGACCCCAATCTCTTTTAGAATATAAATTTCCTAAAAAAATTTTAGATTGTTCACCCTTTTTAATTTTCATTAAACCTTGAATAATTTTTTTTGTTACAAAAGTTTCACCTCTAATTGGACTTTCGTGATTAAACAAAATTCCATTGCAAGCATAAATACCATAGGCTTCTCTATAATTTACTGTTATCCAATGCGCAAAAGATTTCGATGCTCCATAAGGACTTGCGGGATAAAAAGATGTTTGTTCATTTTGAAATTTTTCTTTTGTTTTTCCAAACATTTCAGATGTTCCAGCTTGATAAAACTTTACTTTTTTTTCAAAATTTAGATTCTTTATAGCCTCAAGAATTCTCAAAGTTCCAAGTCCGTTTACATCAGCTGAATATTCAGGAACCTCAAATGATACTTGAACATGTGATTGAGCTGCAAGATTATATATTTCATTGGGTTTAATTTTTTTAATCAAACTTAATATAGAAGAAGAGTCGGTCAAATCACCATAAAAAAGGACAAAATTAGATTTTGAATTGATATCTTTATAAATATCATCAATTCTTTCAGTGTTAATTATTGATGATCTTCTTTTTACTCCATAAACTTTGTAATTTTTTTTTAATAATAGTTTGGATAAATAAGCTCCATCTTGGCCTGTTACCCCAAAAATTAATGCTATTTTTTTTTTCATTTGGATTTTTTTTTAAATTATATATTCTGTATTCATTTTATTCATACAATGCAAGTAAGTCTTATAACCTGCACAAACGATAGTGAAAAAACAATAGCAAATTGTTGTAACTCAATTCTGTCACAAACATACATGGATTTAGAGCACATAGTTATTGATAATAAATCAAATGATAACACATTAGATATACTAAATAAATCTAAAATAAAAAATCAAAAGATATATCAACAAAAAAGCAAAGGTATTTATGGCGCTCTCAATGAAGGAATGAAAGTATCAAATGGAAATATAATTGGTGTACTACACTCTGATGATGAATTAATCGATAAAGATGTAATCACAATAATAACACAAAAATTTTTAGAAAATGATTTAGATATACTTTTTTCTAACATTTATTATACAAAACAAAATGACACAAAAAAAATAATAAGAAAATGGATATCGAATCTTAATGAAGGAATTCAATCAAATAATATTTTAAATGAAAAAATTAATAATGGATGGATGCCTCCACATACAACATTATTTTTTAAAAAAGATTTATTGGAAAAAATTGGTTATTATGATGAAAATTTAAAAATATCTTCAGACTATGACTTTATCATAAGATTATTTAAACAAAATAATTTCAAAATTTTTTTTCTTAATAAATTTACTGTTAGAATGAGAATGGGTGGCATTAGCAACAAAAATATTCAAAGTATTTTTCTAAAAATGAAAGAGGATTTTTACATTATGAAAAAATTTAACCTAAACGCTGTTAAATCAATTTTAATAAAAAACTTATCAAAAATTAAACAATTTTTTTAAAAAAAATTTATTCTAAATTTTTTTTTATAGTTATTAATGCTGGAACATTTTCAGATAAAAGAATAATTAAATCTAAATCTTTATCATAATCAATATCTCTAATCCTATTACCCTCAAGAAAAATTCTACCATTTGGAATTAATTTTTTAAAATCATCATTAATGTCTAAGTTATATATTGAATTAGCCCTAAGAGATGAGGTCCAAAAACATTTTGAATCGCAAAAAGAATTTCTTTCCAAATATACAATTTCGCTTATTCCAATAGAAGGATCGTAGTATTTGAGAGGTTCAATAAATCCAAGTTCTTTATGACTTCTTTTAAATGTATCTGACTCGAATAAATCAACTTCTCCTTGATAAGCACTTCCATAAGAAACTCTAGGCCAGCCAAAATTTTTATCTTCACTTAAATCCAAAAAATTTAAATTAATTTCATCACCGCCTTTTGGCCCATGTTCTGTATTTATTATAATATTTTTATCTTTTTTATAATATAAACCTTGGGGGTTTCTATGACCATATGAAACTAATTCATAATTCTTTGAGTTTAAATCAATAGCAATAATTTTTCCTAATAATGATTTTTTATTCTGAGGTGCTTCATAATTTTTTGCAAAACCTACAGAAAACAAAATTTTATCATCTTTGAATTTCTCCAACCTGCCTCCTGAAAATACATTATACTTTTCCCAATATTCTTTTGTTTCAAAAAAAAGTTCAAAATGTATTTTATCAAAATTTAAGTCAGCCTTGTATATATTTATAGTAATACCATTTTCATTTTTAACCATCATAGAAATAAAAACTTGATCATTTTGAAAATATAAATCTCTTATACCAAATAATTGATAATTATTTTCATTTAAGATTTCATTAATGTTATTGGGCAAATCTTTGAATTTTAAACTATCTTTTAAAAGATTATTTTTATTAAAATAAACTGTTTTTCCCTCACCAGAAATTGAAAAAACTTTTGTGTTTTTAATTTCAGTATAATGTGCTCTGAGAGAATTTACTTCTGCATTCCAACCTAGTTTTGTGTCTAATCTCTTAAAAGGCAAAAAAAAGAAATTTGCTTCATAATTTATGTCATTTAATTCAAAATATTGAGTATCAAATTTTTTACCTTCATTTCCCTGCTCATATTTTAATACTTGTAATTCTAAAAATTCATTTTTTGCTTTAAGATTAGGGATAATGAATAGATTATCTCTTATTTTTTTCACATAATGAGGAGAAATTATAGATTTTACAAATAAAATAATCTTATTTTGTTTATCATATCCGTGCCTGACAATATCGCTTACAATTGAAAAAAGATAAAGACCAAACGAAAAACAAATTACGATAATTAATAAGATAATTTTTTTTTTTGAACTTAAAAATTTCATATAAAGATTTATTTAGATGCTTGACATTTTTTGTACCACTTCAATGATGATTTTACCACATGTGATAAATTGTTATATTTAGGTTTCCATCTGATAAAATTAGTTAACCTTTTATTATTAGCTATAGATATGATAATATCTTTTGGTCTTCTTTTACCTATTTTGAATTTTACTTTTTTTTTTGAAACTAATGAAAATTGATCCAAAATTTGTTTTACAGAAAAACCATAACCATAACCACAATTTAAAATCTTAAATGTTCTATTCTTAAATAAAACCTTTGCTATTAATAGATGAATTTGAGCTAAATCCTCAACATGTATATAATCTCTTATTGTTGTTCCATCGGAAGTTTTATAGTTATTGCCATTGATTATAAATGTTTTATTTTTTGTGGAAGCTACACATAAGTTTAAAATTAAGTTTTGTCCTTTTTGAATATCAAAACCACATCGAAATTTTGTCTCTACTCCAGCGACATTAAAATATCTTAATATAATACAGTCTATTTTATTTTTTTTTTTATTTAAAAATTTTTCCAATTTTAATTTAGATCTTGAATAAGGTGAAATGGGTTTCAATATATCTTTTTCATTAACTTTTTTCTTTTTATTCCCATAAACAGCAGCTGTAGAAGAATATATAAATTTTTTAATATTATTCTCTATACATGTTTCAAAAAAAATTTTTCCTTTTTCAAAATTATTTTTGTAATATTTCTTTGGATGCTTAATAGACTCTAAATTATCAACAAAGGCTGCAAAATGAAAAACAACATCAATTTTTTTATTTATTAAGATTTTTTTTATTTTTTTTGTATCTCCAATATCTACTTTAAAAAAAGTAGCGTTTTTTGGAATATTACTTTTTTTTCCCGTTGATAAATTATCTAAAATGTTTACTTCGTGACCACTATCTACTAAAAGATTGCAAACTGTACTTCCTATATAACCTGCTCCTCCAGTTACAAGCACTCTCATAATTTTGATTTATACTCCAAGAATAAAATTAAAGTAAAATAGATAATAAAATTTATAGCTAAAATAAAATATGTTTCTAATCCAGTTATCATTAATATTGAAGGAAACACGGATAAACCCATGGTAATTATAACTGTAAAATTTTTATTTTTTGTAACTTTATTAACCAAATGATGTAAATGCTTTAGGTCTCCTTTAAATGGATGTTTTCCATTAATTATTCTAAACACAAACAATCTCAACATATCCATGGCTGGAATGAGCAATATAATGAATACTTCATCACCAAATAAGGAATTATTAAAATTTTGATATTGATAAATAAATGAACATCCAATGATAGCACTAATTAAATAACATCCACCATCACCGATAAAAACTTTGTTACGATAATTTAATAATCCTAAAAAAATAAGACAAATTGAAATTAAACTAAAAAATACAGGTAGAAAACCTTTTAAAATAAATATTGCAAAAATAAATAAGGTAAAACAAATAAGCTGCAAATTGATACCATCAAACATATTTATAGCGTTAGCTAAAAGTGCAAACGATAAAATAATAAAAATAAGTGAAAAATTTTTAAAAGCGTAATTATTTTCTAAAAATGAAATCTTTATATGTTCTAATTTAATTTCTGGAAACAAAATTGTAATCAAAAAAGTAGAGATTAAAATAAAAAATAATTTAATATTTGGAGAAAGATTTTTTAAATCATCAATAAAACCAATAATAAAAAATATAGTACCTAAAATAATAATTATATAAGAAAAACTGCCCTCAAAAATTATATTATCTAAATTTAATATTTTAAGAAAAAAAATTATCAAATATAAATTTAGTAAAATTATTAAACCGCCAATTATAGATACTGGTTTTTTATGTGTCTTTAATTTTCCATCAGGTTTATCAAAAAGAATAAAATTATTAGTTAAATTTTCAAAATTAAAAAAAATGACTGAATTAAATAATAATATAAATAATGATAATAGTAGTATTTCCATTTTTTTTATTTAACAGAATTTCTTTTATTTATAAAATATTAAATTAAAAATATTTTTCTTTTAACTTTATAATGAACTCTGGTAAAAGATATATAGTTAATAATTTTAATTTCACAAAGAATAATGGATATTTTATTATGTCAAAAAATAACTTAAAACTTTTTTTAGAAAGAATTAAATAAATTAATTTTAAATACTCTAGTCTTTGGAATAATTTTAATTTATTTTTTTTAAATATTTTATTACCAAAATTTTGGTCGCTTATCCATTTCTTATATTCTTGATAAAATATTTTTCTATTATTGTGAGTAAAATTATCTTTATGAAATCTAATTGTTGCTAGTTTTTCCTGAAAGGCCATTGCCTTAAACTTTTGAGAAATTCTTAAAATAAAATCGTAATCCCCAATAATGTTGTAGTAAGGATTAAATCTATAAGATTTTATTAATTTTTTTTTTATTATTATAGTGCTTATCTTTATAAAATAATCATTAAGTAAAGAATTTAAAATAAATCCAGAAGGTAATTTTTTTTTTAAATAAACTTCAAATTTTTTCCTATTTTCATAGTAATGTAAATAATTTGAAAAAGAAAAACCATATTCATCTGACGACAAAAAAAAATTCTTTCTAGAGCTTAAAAAATTATTAGACCACCAATCATCAGTATCTAAAAAAGCAATATAATCACCATTGGTTTTTTTTAATGCAAAATTTCTTGATGCATAAAGTTTAATTTTTTTTTTTGTTTTAAAATATTTAAACCTTTTATCTTCAATCTTTTTAAATATTTCTGCACTAGAATCTGTAGAACAGTTATCTATAAATATTACTTCAAATTTTTTGTATTTTTGTTTTAATATAGAATCGAGTGTTTTTGAAAGATATTTCTCACCATTAAAACAATTTATAATTATACTAACTAATTTTTTTTTCATTTATATGCTTAAAGTACAAATAAAAACCTATGGGATAAAAATATAACATCGATAACCAATTATTAAAAAAGTTTCCACTTGGTATTAATGGCCATATATTTATAAAAATAGCAGATATAGCAATTGCTTTTGAAATTTCATTTTTATCAAACATTGTTTGACCTTTAATTTTTTTTCTACATAAAAATATTTCTCTTAGGATATAAAAAAAAGCAAATGTTAATAAAAAAAAACCAATCAAACCATTTGATACTAATATTTGTGCATAAGTATTATGTGGGTGAGTTGAACAACCATCGCTAAAAACTTTTAATGCAGGATTATCAATGGTGTAAATTTTATTTCTACATAAGTACCTAAAACCTTTTGTACCAGTTCCGAATATCTTGTGATCTTTAAATATTCTATAAGAAAGCATATAATGACCATGATGATCATGTGAGAAAATATATAATTTTTTAAAAATTTTTTTTTTATGTTTCTCGTATTGCTCTTCTCCTTTACCAATTATTTGATTATATGATTTAGTAAACATTCTATTTGCTGGATTAATTTCATCAGAGTTTTTAAAGTTTGGTAAAACAAATGATAAAATTAAAGAAGTTATTGTTATTATTATAATGGATTTCCTCAAATATTTTGAAATAAAAAATAAAGTAAAAAAAAACAAAATTAATAAAGCAAAAGATGTTCTTTCACCTGATAGATAAACAACAAAACAAAGAAAAGATATTAATAATAAATAATAAATATTACTTTTTTCTTTATTTAGAAAATTATTCATAACTAAATAAATCAAAAAAATTGGTAAAATTCTGATTATAAAACCGCCCAAAACAAGCTCTTCACCAAAAAAACTAGAAATTCGCTTTGCAATTATTTCATCGCCTAACAAATTTTTTCCTGAATAAAATTGTAACAATGCATCAAAAATTATTAATAAAAAAAATAGATTGTAAAAAATTATTGTTTTTTTATTAAAAATATTAAAATTATTTAAAATATACCAAACAGAAAATGCAAATAATGGTATCCTGAAATAGAATAAGCCTCCTAATGAATTATCTAAATTATAAAAATTTAATAAGGTAGAATAAACAGTAGATAAATAAAACAATAAAAAAAAAATAAAAAATCTATTTTTAAAATATATAACCTTTTTTTCTCTCAATACGTAAAATGTAGAAAAAATAATTATTGAAATCAAAAATAATTCAGAAATCAAAGGTCCTATTAATAATAAAAGAGGAAATATGGCTATACCGTAACCAAAAAAAAATTTAGATATATTAGATTGTGAATTCATCTTTAATCGTATTTAGTAATTCTTTTTTAAAGTTATCTTTTGTATAAAGTTTATTTTCACTAATTTTTTTTTGAATTTCTTTATAGTTTTTTAATATATAATCAATAGTTTCTCTTATGTTTTTTTCATTTCTTTTGCAAACAAAAATTCCTTCTCTATTATCTACTACGTGTTTTATCTCTTCAAAAATTATTATTGGTTTTAATCTAGCCAAAGACTCAGAAATCACTTTAGGAAAACCTTCAGTGAAAGAGGGAAGAATAAATATTCGAGAAGAGTCATATAAATCAATTAAATCTTTTGATTGAATTACAGGACCTATAAAATCTATATTTTTGTTATAAAATTTTTCATTAATTAATTTTTTTTCTGTTCCAACAATCGTTAATTGATATTGACTAAAATTTTCTTTAAAAATTTTAGTCAAATAATAAACACCTTTTTCTTTCTTAAATCTTCCAATATATAAAAAATCAGTTTTAATCTTTTTATTATTTTTTGTTTTAGAAAACCAGTCGTCTGTAAGTTCAGATGGATGTAAAATATTTTGGACTTTGACATGATTAAATATATTGGAAACTGATATTATCTTTAGTTTTTTTTTAATAAAATAAAACATCAAAAAATAAAAAAAATATCCGATAAATCCATAACGTATTTTATATTCCAAAAAACCGTCACTTCTTAAAAAAACAAAGCCTTTAACTTTTTTTTTCAAAAAAATTAATTTTATTAATGAAAAAAAATTAAATGGAGTAATTGAAATCATTAAAATATTTAGATCTTTACTATTAATATTTTTCATTTCACAAAAATTAAATTTTTGATCAATTAAGTAGTCAAATTTTTTTAAACTTTTTCGAGAAATTAATTCAATTTCATATTCAGAATTCAAACATGATATAATGTTATTTAGATCATTATTAGAAGTATATTTTTTTTCAGATATCCAAATCTTATCGTTACTTATTAAATACAACTTTTTCATAATTGTACTTTAAAATATTTGATGGTTTTCTTCAGGCCATTTTCTAAGTTAATTTTTGGTTGCCATTTTAATAATTTTTTTATTTTAGAAAGATTTGGATAAAGTTTAATTATTTCATCTTTTCTTAAAGGTAATTTACCAAATTGAGGATTTCCACCTTTTGTTAATTTACAAATTTTTAAAATTAATTTTTTTACACTAATAATTTTACCGGATCCGATATTAATTATTTCACCCTGCACATAACGGTTTTTTAAAATTTTGATAATTGCATCAATTAAGTCATCTATATATAAGAAATCTCTAACTTGGTGTCCTACAGAACAATCAAATTTTTTGTTCTGAATTGCATTCTTTATTGTAATTGGAATCAATCTATTCATATCCTGTTTTGGTCCATACACTAAATATAGTCTGATTATAGTAGCTGGAAAATTGTATTTTTTTTTTAATTCTAATAAAAATTTAGTACTAAAAAGTTTTGCCCTCCCATAAACTGAATATGTTTTTTGTAAATTTTTTATATTTTCTTTTTGAGGTGATTTTAATTTCCCATATTCTATACTTGATCCAACTTGAATAAATTTCTCAATTTTTTTATTCAAGAAAAACATTGATAAATTTTTACATCCATCATAATGACTTCTCATTGTCTTTTCTTTATGCGAGTGATCAACATACCCTGCCAAATTTATAATATAATCATAATCATGAGATAAATTTTTTACTAAATTTTTTTTTTTAGAAATATCAAATTTTATGTACTTAACTTTTACTAATCTTCTTTTCTTTAATGGAGATTTTGTGGAGATGCTGTCAACTGACCAATTTAAAGCTAAACATTTTTTGGCTAAATGATAGCCAATAAATCCTGTTCCTCCAGCAATAAGAATTTTCTTTTTTTTCAAATTTTTTTTATCTAATTTTTTTCTCTAAAATTTCTTTGTCTCTAAGTGTATCCATACATTGCCAAAAACCATAATGTTTATAAGCTATTAATTTTCCTAAACTTGCAATTTTTTCAAGAGGACTTCTTTCAAGATAAGTTTGATCATTTTTTATATATTTAAAAACATCTGGTTCGATTACGAAAAAACCTCCATTTATCCACCCTTCATCAATACTAGATTTTTCTTTAAAATATTTTACAGAATTGTTGATAATCTTAATAGCACCAAATCTTGCTGGTGGTCTTACTGCAGTTAAGGTCATTAATTTTTTTTTTCTTTTATGAAATTTTACCAATTTTTTTATATTAACATTGCTCAATCCATCCCCATAAGTCATTAAAAAAGTTTCATTTCTTAAATATTTAGAAAGTCTTTTTAGTCTTCCTCCCGTCATTGTATTTAAACCTGTATCAATTATATTTATTTTACAATTATTAATTTTTTTTTTTTTTAAAATAATCTTTGATTACTTTAGATTTATATCCAACAGCTATGTAAAATTCATTAAAGTTATATTTTCTATAATGATTAATAAGATGAATCAAAATAGGAACTTTATTTATTGGTATCATTGGTTTTGGAATAGTTTTAGTGTACTCAGAAATTCTTGTTCCAAATCCGCCAGCTAAAATTACTACTTTCATTTATTTCTTTTCAAAATATTTAATTTGATTAATCGAAAAATTATAAATATCTTTTTTTTCATATAAACATTTGTACCAATCAGTTACTAACTTTATTAATTCTTTGAATTTTAATTTATTTTCCCATTTGAGAAGTTTTAATGATTTATTACTATTTAACTTTAAAAGTGTCGACTCATGATATGTTCGTTTGCTAAATTGCCATTCTAATTTGTTCCAATTTTTTCTTATTTCTCTTACTACATCCAAAACTCTGTAATTGCTATTTTTTGGTGGTCCAAAATTAAATGCATGACCATTAAATTTTTTTTCTTTTTTTAATTTATTTGCTAAAATTAAATATCCATTTAATACATCCAATACATGTTGCCAAGGTCTAGTAGAATTTTGATTTCTAAGTTTTACCTTCTTATTTCTATAGATTGATTTCATAATATCAGGAATTAATCTATCATCAGACCAATCTCCACCTCCAATAACATTTCCTGCTCGGCAAACAGCAATTCTAATATTCTTTTTATATTGCAAAAAAGATTTAAAATATGAATTTATTGCAAATTCTGCGGAAGCTTTAGAGGCACTATAAGGATCATCACCACCCAAAATATCATTTTCTACATAACCTCTTTTAATTTCAAAATTTCTATAACTCTTATCACTTGTGATCACGATTGAAACACAATTGAAATTGGACAACCTTAAAACTTCTAAGAGATTTAAAGTTCCATTAAAATTAGTTTCAAAATTATAAATGGGTTTTTTATATGAAGTCCCGACTAGTGATTGAGCAGCAAAATGAAATATAAAATCAGGTTTAATTTTAGTAATAATTTTGTTCAGTTTTCTAAAATTTCTAATATCAATATTGAAATTTTTAACGATTTTTTTCATTTTGAAATTTTTGATATTTGTTTGATTTGTTTTAAAATTATTAGAAATACCATAAACATTTGCACCTAAGTGGCTTAACCATAAAGAAAGCCACGATCCTTTAAGGCCGGTGTGTCCTGTTATAAGTATTTTTGTATTTTTAAAATTATGCATTAGATCCTTTTTTTCCAACTAATTAAGTCATTATTAATATAGAAAAAATCTTTATACTTTTTATTTTTTTTCGAATTTATTATATCTAATAGTTCAAATTCATTTGAAAAAAAAATCTTTTGATAGTTTTTTAAGTCTTTAAATGGTGATAAATTAATACTCAATTTAGGGCTAAAAACAGCGATATTATTTGATAAGTGTGTGTATTCAGCTGAAGCACTTGTTGAATTTGAGAAAATATAAAATTTAAATTTTAATTTTTTAGGTAAATCTTGAATAATTTTAAATTTGCTATTTTGATTATTATACTTGGTAATATCTCCTGGATGTGGTTTGAAATAAATATATAAATTCTTTTTTTTTACAGAAAAATTTTTAGTCAATCTAAAAAGTTTTTCATTAAGTTTTTTATCATAATCACCAAAAACTAAAATTTTATTTGAATTATTGGAAAGTTTTTCTTTTTTAATATTATTTAACCAACAATACCGTAAAGCCTCAACTAATTCTATTTTGTTTCTATTAATACCCTGCTTAACCAATAAATCTAAATTAATCTTACTAACTGTGAAGATTTTATCTGGTAGATAAATATTTTTTTTATTTAAAACTTTTGTTTGATAATAATTCAAATGCCAAAATGGCATTGTGGCATGAACATATCCATAACTAGTAATTTTTTTTATATTACAAAACTGTAGTAAAATTTTTTCCCAACTTTGATTTTCCATCAGATATATACATTTTTTAATATTTGGATTTAAATCAAAAAATTTTTTTAATGTGTAATAATTTTTTAAATTATCAAAACAAGTAATACCTGAAAATGATCTTTTTTGGATTTTATAACTAAGCTCAATTAATGCAAGTTGAGAATCTTTTTTATTTTTTAGAATCAAATATAAAAAATAAAATTTCCAAGAATACAAGAAAGAATAAAAAATAATCTGAATTAAATTATTTAAGTAAAAATAATTATTTAAAAAATTTTTTTCTTTAATATTTACTATTTTATTATTTATATTTTTTTTTAAAGATTGATAAGACTTAAATTTTTTAGAAGGAATAAAAAAATTTAAATAAAAAAATTTTTTTTTAATTATCTTTTCTAACCCTTTCCAATGATCGCTTACAAAAAAAGTATTTTTATCAAAGTTTTTTTCATAATGACAAAAATAAGAAACAATTAAATTCTTATTATCATAATTGATTTTATTTTGCTTTTTATTAAAGGATATATTATTTTTTAAAAAATATATTAAAGATGTAAACCAATTTCCCAAAATAAAAATTTTTAAATCATCTTTAAGATTTCTTTTTTTCTTATTTAATATTGAAAATTTTATATTTTTGTAATATTTTTGTAATATTTTTAATATTCCTATATCTATATTATTTAAAGTAACTTCTTTTATATTGTAATTTTTAATAATTTTTATAATTGCCAAATATTGTAAACATGTATTTATATAATCTTCCTTAAAAATATTTTTTTCATTAAAGTGGGATAAATCCCATAGGTTTATAAATTTATTCAGTTGAAAAAAGTCCTTAAGATTTTTATTAAAAATTTTTTTCTCTCTAGTGCTTTGAACAATTGAGAGAAATTCATTTTTTAAAAAATTAGAATTTTTTTCTATAAACTCATTTAGATTAATTTTTTTTAAATTTTTCTTTGAATTGAAAATTACTTCAGGCTGCATAATTTCTAAAGTATTCTTCTAACATCTTTTTAATATTAGTTTTTCTCGGTATTTGGTAAACCATCATTTCACCAACACCCTTAGTCAAAATAAATCTAAAATTTTTTCTTGTATGTTTTTTATCTTTTTCCAAATTCTTAATGAGGTATTTTAAATTTATTTTTTTTAATGGACTCAAATCCGTTATTTTTTTTATATTTTCATTCATATTTAAATATTTTTCTTTTTTTAATAAACCTAACTTGTTTGAAAAAAAAAGAGCTATTTTAATACCATGAGCTACTGCTATACCGTGAGGAACTTTAAAATTTGTCGTTTTTTCAATAGCATGTCCAAAAGTGTGTCCAAAATTCAATATCAATCTCTTACCCGTATCGAACTCATCTAATTCTATATATTTTTTTTTTATCTCTAAACTTTGATAAATAATCTTATTTAAAATATTTTTATTACCTGGAACCTTGTGCAAATTTCTAAAAAAAAAAGAATATTTTTTTTTTGATAAAAAATAATAATGAGACATTTCACCTAAACCAGATAAAATTTCTCTCAATTTTAAAGACCCAAGAATACGCGTATCAATTTTAATTTTTTTAGGAGGATAGAAATTTCCAATGAGATTTTTAAATCCTTTGAAATTTATTGAGGTTTTTCCACCTATACAGCTATCACATTGAGAAATAATAGTAGTTGGATAAAAATACCAATCTATTCCTCTAAAAATTATTGATGATAAAAATGAGGAAATGTCCTGTACTATACCACCCCCTATGCATATTATTTTAGTATCTCTGCTTATTTTGTAATTTAATAATTTTTGAATGATAATTTGAAGCTTAGAAAAATTTTTTTCTAATTCTGATGATGATATTACAATTTTTTTTCTATTTAACTTTATTTTTGAATTTACAAATTTATCTATTATAAAAATATCATTTTTACTTTCTTTTTTAAGATGTGCACTAATATCTTTAATAAATTCTACCTCATAATTCCTAATTTTTGAGGAAATAACTATCTTTTTCATTGAATAATAAATCCACCATCTATTACGCAATTTTGTCCAGTTATGTAATGATTGTTATCAGAACTTAAAAAAATTATATAAGGTATTATCTCTGCTGGTTTTGCTATTTTTTTCAATGGAATATTTTTTTTCATTTTATTCATTAAATTCTTTCCTAAAACTTTTTTTGTTAAAATAGTATCAACAAATCCAGGACTAACGGAATTAACAAGAATATTATATTTTGCTAAGTCTAGTGCACACGCTTTGGTTAAGCCTATTAGACCACTTTTTGAGGAAGAATATGATGCTCTTTTACTTTTACTAACTGATCCAAAAATTGAAGATATATTAATAATTTTTCCTTTTCTTTTCTTAATCATTTTTTTAGAAGTTATTTTTATAATTTGAGCGGGTATTGTTAAATTAATTTTAATTATATCTTCTATATCTTGATCTTTAATTTTATAAATTTCATCTATTATATTAATTCCTGCATTATTAATTACTATATCAAAAGTTATGCTTTCAATTTTTTTTAGGAAGTTATTTTGAGATTTTTTATCTAAAAAATTACACCTAAAAACTGTTAAGTTTTTTTTTTTAAATTCTGATTTTGTTGATGTTGAATAAACTTTTGCACCAAGTGATATGTATTTCTTAATTAAACAATTTCCTATCCCACTATTATAACCTGTAACCAAAATTTTTTTTTTTTTAAAAGAAGTTATCATCTTTAAAATTTATTTTGAAACCAATGAGCGAATATGTGATTAATAATTAATTGTATATCTTCCACAGGACCATAATCAGATTTAAGAGATTTTATTAATATATATTTGTTACAATAATTTAATAATTTACCACCATCAAAACCTACCAATGCAAAAACTTTTCCTTTTCCTTTTAACCATTGAGCTGCTTTAATTAAATTAATAGAGTTTCCTGATGCTGATAAAATAATTGCCACATCTCCTTTTTTAAATTTTATCTTAAGTTGGTTCAAAAAAATATTCTCATAGCCAGTATCATTAGCTATAGCTGTTAAAACAGATTGATTTGAATTTAAACAAACTATATTAAATGTTTTTTTTGACTTAGATTTTTTCATGATATCAAACCCCAAATCATTCGCCATTGTAATCGTTGTAGATGCAGCTCCTCCATTACCAAAAACAAATATTGTTTTTTTTTTCTTTTAACAACCTCTAATTCTTTTCTAATTTGATCTAAACTATCTATATCTAGTTCATTTAGTGAATTATTAAGGTAATCAATATATTTTTTTGCAAAAATTTTAAAATTTTTAGAGTTTTTAAAATGATGTTTTAGTGTTTTCATTTTTTATCTAAACTTTTTATACCATTCGACATCAGATAAGTAAATTTTATCTATCATTCTCATTACATTTAATGCATCTTGATATGATCCAGTTTTAACTTTCATATTATAATTAATAATTTTTGCAAACTCTTCTATTTCTAATCTCCAAGAGAAATCTTTATAAAATTGATAAACCTTTTTTTTATTATTCTTGTTAAAAACAGGTTTGGATATAATTGTGATTTTTTCTTTTCCATATGACTTTGTTCCTGAAAGAATTCCGCTTAATACAATCAAGGCTTTTTCTAAAGTTATTTCTAAAGAAAATTTATGTTCCCATTGTGTCGCTGTAGAGTGAATTGATGCTATTATGTTTTTTTTTTCATTTTTCATAATAGCGAATGCATTATCCTCAACATCATATCCCCAATAAGAATTTGAAATAAAACTCTTAAATTTATCAAATTTACCTCCAAATTTAGTAATTAGGTCTAATAAATGAATTCCTTGATCTAATAAAATTCCTCCGCCCGAAAATTTTCGATTAGCCCTCCACTCATTTTTTCCAAAAGTAACAATTTTGCTTTTACCATAAACAGCTCTTAAATTTATTATTTTTCCATAAGTTTTAGAATTTATAAGATTTTCAGCTTTTTTAACTGAACCATGATATCTATGGTTAAAACCATATTTTAATTTTAATCGCTTATTTTTATTTAAAATTTTTTCTAAAGATTTCAACTCTTTAAAATTTCTAGCTGGTGGTTTTTCACAAAAAACATGAATGTTTTTTTTTAAAAAAAATGATGTGACTTTAACAGCTAAATAATTTGGAAGAGTTATAAAAACTGCATCCAACTCATGTTTAATAAATTTCTTATAATCTTGATAAAAATTAATTTTTTTAGTTTTATAATCTTTTTTAAAACTAGTATCTGAGACACAACATAAATTATAAGACTTATTTTCTAATATATATTTTTTTCTTCTTTGGCCAACAACTCCAAAACCTATTATGCCTACTTCTATCATAAAGTTATAATTTTTTTTTTAGATATACAATAATTTGTAAATTCAACATTTTTTATCTTCGATTTAGCTAAATTTGAAATTTTTCCAAAGTAAGAAAATTTATAAATATTTGAGCTAAAATTTTTTTTAACAAAAGATGTTGCCTCATTAGAATTGATAATGTTGTATGGTATCTTAATTTTTTTCTTATGATTAAATGACAAAAAAGATTTAGATATATTATTATCTATTGTTTTTAAATTTGTTTCTCTAAGATCAAATAATAAAAAATTATTAAATAAATTTTTCGAATTTTTAAGTATTTGTCTCCATTCTGAAGTTAAATGTAAAACTCCATAAATTATTACTATATCGTATTTTTTTTTGAGTTTTTTAAAATTATTTTTTTTTATTAAATAGAAATTAGCCTTAGGATATTTTTTTTTTGCTTTTAAAATCATTTCCTCACTATTATCTATTCCTGTATAATCAAAAGATTTTAAATAAGATTTTAATATTTTATAAAGTCCTCCTTGAGCACATCCTATATCAAGGATAGTACAATTTTCAAATAATGTCCTTGCTAAAAAAAAATTTTCACCTAAGTAAAGATCTTTTTTTCTTTGTCTCTCAAATGAAAAAAAATTTTGAGCTTCTAAATCATTCCAAATGTTCATTAATAATTTTTTTTATTAAATATTCTTGAATATTTTTTAAAAATTTTATCTCCATGCATATATTTTTGTACAGTTTCTAAATCTTTTTTACAATCAACTGAAAAAGAAATTTTAAAAGGATAATTAGCAACGAATTGTCCTCCATAATTATCACATATTCGATTTGAATCACAGGACTCAACCTTTTCCAAAAAAGACTCTTTTGTAGAGTTAAATTTTTTCAAAAAATCATATCTAAAAGCAAAAATACCATAAATCCTTTTTGCTTTAACTTTTAAACTGAATTTCTTGCAATAAGGTATTGGTGATCTTGATGTATAAAGTACCTCTTTTTCTCTATTACTAATTATTTTAACAATATTAGGATCATTAAATTGTTTTTTATTATTTATATACATTCCCAAAACTATTGAACCAGCCCTTTTATTTTTTTTTATCTCTCTTACAACTGTTTCGATCATATCAGGTCTCAACATCGGTTCATCACCTTGAACACATACAATAATATCACTTTTACTTATTTTATATTTTCCTTTAGCAATTTTATTTGCTGCCTCGAAAACTCTATCAAGACATCTCTTATGTTTTTTAGATGTTGCTATATATGGAATTTTTGTATTAACACAATAATCATAAATTTCTTTATCACATCCTGCCACAAATAATTTATCCCAACTCCTAAATAATTTAGCTCTTAAATAGACATGCATTAACATTGGTATACCACTAATAATTTTTAAAGGTTTTCCTGGGAACCTAGATGCGGCCATACGAGCAGGAATAATACCAATTATTTTATCTTTCATTTTTTATATCTATAAAGTTTTGAAATTTTTTCATTTTTTTTTCCTAAATTTTTTGATTGTAAATATTTTCCTAAAGCAATCTCTTTATTTAACTCACTTGAAACATAAAAAGAATTTAATAATTCCAATGTTTTTAAACAATCAGATTTTTCTATTACTTTATATTTTTTATTTTTATAATATCTTAATATTTTCTGATACAACTCAAGATGACCAAAACCATAAACAATTGGAAATTTTTCTGAATGTTTTTTACACATTTTTGAATTAGGTGTATAAATTTCCAATTCATTTACTGCCCAACCACCTAATTGAGCCATACCTTTCGATCCTAAAAAAGATATAGAAGCTTCAAAATCATCTGGTCTAGCCGCTGTAGTTATTTCTAAAGTTCCAACAGATCCATTTTTAAAAGTCAAATTAGCTATAGCCGTATCCTCAACTTCTATTCTAGAACCAAGTGTTCTCATTATTGCTCTAACTGATTTTACTTCTCCATTCAAATATCTAAGTAAATCTATATGATGGATTCCTTGATTTGTTAGAGCCCCACCATCATGAGAAAAAGTTGCCCTCCAATCAGACATGTCATAATATCTTTGTTGTCTGCACCATCTTACTCTAACGGAACATATATTTATTTTTCCTAATTTTCCTTGAGAAATAGATTTTTTTAAAAATTTTACAGCTTTGTTATACCTATTTTGAAATACTGGAAAAATATTTACTTTTTTAAGTTTAGACAGATTATAAATATGATTTAAATTTTTAACTCTTAAAGTAGGAGGCTTTTCTAAAATTAAATCTGTTTTATGGTTTTTAATTATATCTATAGCATGTTCATAATGCATTCCGGATGGTGTCAAAATTGCAACTAAATCAACTTTACACTCACTAATCATTTTGTGATAATCTCTATATTTTTTTATTTTCAAATTTTTATTATCATAAATAATTTCATCACATTTTGACTCAATTAAATCACATATGGCCACTATCTTAAAATAACTTCGTAAATTTTTTAGTATATTTATGTGATGTTTGGTTACTCGGCCAGCTCCTATAAATGCAATTCTTATTTTTTTCATTATTATTTTAAAATTTTTATAATCTTATTTATATTTTTCGTACTTGTTAATGTTATCCTAGAATAGTTATTTAAACATTCATGACTTTCTGACAATCTAAAATAACTTAGATTTGATAAATATTTAATTATTTTTTTTTTATTTTCATCTTTTATCTTAAAATGAACAAAATTACCCTGACTTACAAAATACTCAAATTTATTTTTTTTGAGGAATTTATAAAAATTATATTTTGCATTTTTCATATCCTTTAGAATTAAATTCAATTGAGACAAATATTTCTTATCTAACAACAACTTTAAAAACTCAGAGCCAAAAGTATTTATTTCATACATTGGTCTTATCTTGTTGAGAATTTCAATATTTTTTTTATTAGAAATTATATATCCCAATCTCAAACCTGCTAAGCCCCAAGCTTTTGATAATGATCTTACAATAAATATATTATTAAATTTTTTTACGAGGTTTTTTGACGTTTCTTTACAAAATCCATAATATGCTTCATCAATCAATATATTACATTTAAGTTTATAACAAACTTTAATTAATTTGATTAATTTTACTCTTCCAATAATAGTTCCTGTAGGACTGTTTGGATTTGCAATGCATAATAGTTTTGGTTTTTCTAATCTAATTTTTTTTATCAACTTATCCAAATTAAGATAAGGTGTATTTTTTGAAGATTCATAATTAAACTTTATGTGCTTCAAATTAAATATTTTTGGATAAATATCATACATTGCAAACGTAGGTGATAGTGTAATTACTTTTTGATCTTTGTTGAGAAATGCTTCAAAAATATTTTTTATACATCCATCTGATCCATGACTAAAAATAATACTTTTAGAAGATATTTTTTCATAAACAGAAATCTTTTTGTATAAACTTCCAAGTTCAGGGTAAGTTGAAATATATATAGGATTTATTTTCTTTAAGATTTTTTTATATAAATTTTTTAATTTCGGATGAGTATTCTCATTTTTATCTAACCAAAGTTTGTTAAATTTTCTTGGCTTTTCTAAAAGCCATGAAGGTCGTTTAATTTTGTAAATTTGTTTCATTTTTAAATAATATATCTACAAAGATTTTTTAATGCTTTTTCTTCCATTTGATCTCTAGTCTCATAAGTAAAAGTTCCTATATGGGGTGTCATTGTTATATTTTCTAATTTAATTAATTTTCCTTTATATGGTTCCTTATGGTAACAATCTAAAGATACCATCACATCAGGTCTTTTTTTTAAAAATTTATATAAATCTTTTTCATTTATAATTCCACCTCTTGAAAGATTTAAAAGTATCGCATTTTTTTTTAATAATCTTAAATTTTTAGAATTAATAAAATTTTGAGTTGTTTTAGTGAGAGGAATATGTAAAGAAATTATATCACAACTTTTGAAAATATTATCTAATTTAGCATAATTAAATTTATTATTTTTTTTTAAATCATTATAAATAATTTTACATTGAAATTGAGTTAAAATTTTAGCTAAATAATTTCCAATTTTACCTAAACCAATTATGCCAATCTTTTTTTTATTCAATAAAAAACCTTTTTTTCGTCTCCAATTAAGAAAGTTTTTTAAATTCATATTAAATACAAGTTTTCTTAAAGATGCTAAAATATGTAGTAAAGTTAATTCTGCCGTAGCAATCACATGCTCATCATTCGTTAAACATAATCTAATATTATTTTTTTTTAAATAATGAGTATCAATATTATTATATCCAACTCCACATCTTGAAATTACTTTTAAATTTTTAGCTTTGATTAATATTTTTTTATCTAAAATCTCATTTCCTGATAGAATTCCTAATAAATTCTCATTAAGATAAGCTTTAAGTTGTGAGCTATTTAATGTTTTTTTAAATGGATTTACTATGACTTTTATTTTTTTTTTTTAAAAAAATTTATCTTTTTTGATAATATTTTTTTACTAAAACTGGATGTTGCAATTAAAACTGTTTTCAATTTTTTTTATTTGAAGGTTTTTATTAATTAAACTTATCATATTACTTACATTAAAATATAGTATTTTATAAGATTTATTTATATATATTGACACATGATATTTAAAAATTTTCAAACTATATGTTTTAAAATTTTATATTTTTTTCTCATAATATTAGAAAAGATTTCAAAAAGAAATATTTTACTAAGATTTAAAGAATTTTTAGAAAAAAAAAATTATCTAAATAAAACTATTTGTGGCAAAAAAGTTTCTTTTTTTACACCAAATGAATTAATAAAATGGAGAGTTGACTCAATTTTTGACAAAGAACCTGAAACAATTCAATGGATTGATGAATTTGAAAATAATTCAATATTTTGGGACATCGGTTCGAATATAGGATTATACTCCATTTATGCAGCTCTTAAAAAAAAAAATATAAAAATTTATTCTTTTGAACCATCTACTTCAAATTTAAGAACTTTGAGTAGAAATGTATCTATTAACAATTTACAACAAAAAATTAACATTATTCCCTTTGCTCTATCTAATTTAGAAAATAAATTTTTACTTTTGAGAGAAAAAAATTTTACAGAAGGTGGAGCTTTAAATGCCTTTGGTGTTGATTATGATTATTCTGGAAAAAAATTTATTTTTTCTAATTCCTATAATACTTTTGGAACATCTCTTGATAATCTTATCAACCATAAGATTTTGGATATTCCAAATTATATTAAAATTGATGTTGATGGTATTGAAGATTTAATTTTAGATGGTTCAAAAAATATTTTACTTAATAAAAATCTAAAAAGCATTTTAATTGAAATTAATGATAAATTTGAAATTCAAAAAAGTAAAATAATCCAAATAATGAAAAATAATAATTTTAAATTAATTTTTAAAAAGAGAAACGAAAATTATTACAAAGGTGAATTTGATGGAATTTACAATTATATTTTTCAAAAAAATAATTAATTTTTTGAAATACTCTCATAATAATGAATAGTTTTTTTTAAACCATTTTCAAAATTAATTTTTGGTTTCCATTTAAAAGTTTTTTTTACAGCACTTATGTCAGGAAAAATAATTTTAGGTTCATCTTTCCTTAATATTGCTCTTTTAGATAATTGAACACCGCCCTTACACAATTTTTCAATTTTTCTTGCAGCTCTAATTAATTCTATCGGCTTACCATACCCAACATTAAAAATTTTTCCAGAAATATGGTCTATTTCTTTTTTTTTCAATATTTGATCAATTAAATATACTAAATCATCTATGTACAAAAAATCACGATAAACACCCTTTTTGTGACATAAATAATTATCTTTCATTAAACATTTGTTTATTATGATCGGTAAGAATCTATTACTTGATTGATTGGGACCATAAACTTGATAAAGTCTTAAAATAACACCATTTATTAATTTTTTTTTACTTTTATTAATCAAATATTTCGTTGATTTAAGTTTATTTCTTCCATAATTCATTTTAGGAAAACATTTGCTATTTTCCTTATGTGGTGATTTTGAGTTTCCATACTCTGCGGAACTTCCTATATGTAAAAAAAATTTTATTTTTTTATTTTCAAAATAATCTATTAAATTTTTAACACCAAGATATTGATTTTTTAAAGTAGACCCTTTGCCAAAATGACTTACATAACCACCAAGATTTATAACTATATCAAAAGAATATTTATCTAAAATTTTAAAATTTTTTTTTTTATTTATATCAAAGATAAAATATTTAACATTTTTAATTTTATTTTTCGGAAATTTTTTGATTGATACACTATTTACATTATATCTTTTTTTTAAATTTTTTGCTAAGTGAAATCCAATAAATCCCGTTCCACCAATTATCAGAATTTTTTTTTTCATTAATTTCAGTTAAATATTTTTAAATCTAAAAATTTAAATATCATCTGAATACCAATTATTTCCTATAGATTCTTTTAAGTCAAAATTTTTAAAGGCTATTGGTCCTGAATTCAGCGGTATTCCAAATTTTTCATCTTCTTCAGCTTGATTAACAAGTGCATTTAAGACATGATCAAAAGAGTCTAAAAATCGTGAGTCATTTTCTTCAAATTTTATTGGTTTTTTTTGGTTTAAAAAATTTTTGATATTTTTTTCTAATGAATTTTTTTTATCATCTAGTCTTCCAATAATTACCTTTTCATTACCTTGTCTATTTAAAAAACCGGCTTCTCTAAAAAGGAAAATATCTCCATGTAAATCAATAGCCACTGAAAGCTGTGGAAAACCATAAGATCTTATTTTTTCTCCTTTAATTTTTACCAGACCTCTATCAAATATCTTTTGTGACAAATATTCTAAAGAATATCCATAATCTACATGTAATTTAGGACAGTATTGTAATCTTAAATTCTCAAAATTTTCAATTATTTTTAAAAGATTTTTCCTTTCATCTTCGCCCATACCACCATTAAATCTATACTTTCTCTCCTTATCAAAGTTTTCATCTCGACCAGTAACACTTTGATAATCGTCTCTTAAGGTAAGAAAATTTATTCCTTCACCATTTTTAACTTCTAAATTTATTTCTTTAATTAATTTAAGAACGTCTATCAAGTTTTTATAATTTTCTGATAAGATAATAAAATTAAATCCAACTTTTAAATTTTTATTTATTTTATTTCTAGACTTTAAAAAATTGATTACATTTCTCTTTACAATTTTAAAACTTTTATCTAATTGAGTTATTTCCTTATAAGACTCATTATCATAACCGTACAAAGAAACCCTAAGAGAGTCTAATAACCAAATTTCTGGATTTTTTTTTATATATCCCTCAGTTAAAGAATAAGCATTTGTGATTAAAGGAATCTTGAAACCTAAATCATAACCTTTTTTAATAATACTACCTAGTTTTGGATTTGTTAACGGTTCTAACCCACCAGAAATTGAAATTTTTGTGCCTGGTTTTGCGTCAGAAATAATATTATTAATTTTATTAATACCATCATCAATTATTGAAGTTTCATATTTTGCTTTCTGATTCCTTCCACAAAAACCACAATAAAACATACATGAAACACCTGGAAAAATTGCAATTCTTAGAGGAAACTTATAATTATTATTAATAACATCATTAACTCTGTAAGAAAATGGCAATATTGTATTCCAGTACTTTTTAGCTGCACTATTTTTGGTAATCTTTAATTGTAATTTATCATCTTTTCTAATTATCTTATTTAGATCTAACAAGTATTGCTTATTTTTATAATTAATTTTATCAAAAATATACTCTTGGGATATCCATGGTTTCATTGAAAAACTTTGAACAATTTTTTCAATATCTTGTTGAACTTGACTTATACTTAAGCTGTCATATTTTTTTATCAATTTTTGTGCTAAATAATTGTTATTATTCATAAATAATAATTATTCTAATAAAATTTTTTATTTATTTTACCAATTAATTTACTTGAAAATAAAGAATTAGAAAAGTTTCTATTTAAATTTGCTTTATTATTTAGAACATATTTAATCATCATTTCAAGCGGATCTTTATAATATCGCATCATATCAATTTCATTAATTTTATGCTTTTTCAATTTTGATTTTAAATCATATATAAATTTAAAAGTTTTATTCCCAGTAAGAAAAATAATTAAAAGATTTTTCTTATTTTCTTCATATTTTTTTACTTTTATATCATTAAGATCTATATGTTTTCTTAGTAAATAAAAATCATGGTATGCAAACCTGTGAAGAAGTGAGTCTTCACTTACTTGTGATTTTTTTGCTCTTAAAATTAAGTTATTTTTCTTTATAAAAAATTTTTTTTTCTTAAAAAACTCTACATCATTCACATACAATTTAGTTCCTTTTTTCTTTGATAATTCAAATAATTTAACTGAGCTTATAAAATTTTTTGTTAATGGTTTTTCACAAAAAACATTTTTTTTCTTATTTAAAAAATATTTTACAATTTCAAAATGTGTATTATTGTTTGTAAGAACAAAAATCCAAGAGATTTTATTTAATTTAAATTTTTTATAACCAGTTTTAGTATTAGCAATAAATTTTATATTTGCAAACTTTGAAATCTTTGGAAGCATAATTTTTGCCCATTTGCCATTGCCTACAACACCAACATTTTTTCTAATCATATCAAATAAATTAATTTTTTAGCTAAACCAACTGACGTATTCCATTTACCTGATAAAATTGTGATAATTTTTTTATTTATTTTTACAATTTGATTTAACCTTTCATCAGTTTTTTCTTTATTAATTTCAATTGTCCTCACAACAAAAAATGACCCTATATATTTTGCTTTTTCTAAAAAAGGTAAATAATTTTTACTATTATTTATAAATTTATTGAATCTTGAAAATTTAATATTTTTTATAATACCTTTATTTATGAATTTTTTTTTGGCACTTTTAAAGTTAGGAAAATAACTTTTTATAACTTCAAGTTTTGAAAATTTGACATCACTCAACAAATGATAATTGGTTCCTAAATAAGGATCTAAAGATACAAATTTACCGTCTAAAACCATGAAACTTTCCTTTTTAAATTTTTTAGGTAATTTGATGATTATTTTTTCTACTAACTCATATTTATATTTTTTTTTAAGTTTAATTCCTAAATTTTTTAATACAATGTTATTTTGATCATAACAAGCGATAATAATTTTATTGTATTTTACTAAATCTTTTTTTTGAATTTGTTTATTTAAAATTAAATTAATTTTTGACTTTTTTAATTTTGTCAAAATTTTTTTTTTAATAATAAAATAATTTAAATTTTTTTCTTTAGATAAAATAGGTTCTGAAACATTATTGCTAAAATTTTTATTTTTAATTTTTTTATAATATAATTTATTATTATTTAAAAATTTAATAAATTTATTAAAATTAGTTTTTGAATTATACTTACTAACAGCATAATAATTATTTGTTTTACCTAAAATATCTTTTCCATAAAATTTTATAAAAGACTTATTAAATTTTTTTACTTCATTTAAAGTTTCAAGAGATCGAGGATAATGATAGCCTTGATGAAATCTCATTTGATTGGCTTTTGATGCACCATTTAAAATAGTTTTTTTTTTTTCATAAAGATCAATTTCATATTTTTTAGATAATATTAATGCTGCTGTTACACCAAAAAAACCTGAACCTATAATTGCAATTTTTTTTTTCATTTTTGTTTTTTTGAGAATAAAAATTTTAATAAATTTAAATCCTCCATCGTATCTAAATCTACAGATTTAACTCTAGGTAACAAAAAACCTCTTGAGTTTGAGTGAATATTTTTAGACAACCATAATTTTTTATTTCCAATATAAAATTGGCCAGCATCATGAAATAATTCTTTAAAATTCTGAGTGTTTTTTAGCTCATTTTTTTTATTTACAAAAGAGAGCTTATTAGTAATTGATTTTGTATATGCTCTTTCAGGTGGATGTGAATATTTTGAAATGGAAATCACAAACGATTTTTTATTTTTTCTAAAAGTTTTTAATGCTGAAATTATATCATTAGCATCTATTAATACTGCGGAAGGAAAAACAACAATAATTTCTGAAATATTATATTTAAGTTTAATCAACTTTTTAATTACGTCCTTAATTACTAATTGAAATGGAGTTTTATCGTTAGATAATTTTTTTTCTCTTTTTATTAAAATATCGACTCCACATATTTTAGAAATATTCAATATTTTATTACTATCTGAACTTACAATGATTTTATTAATTATTCTTTTTTTTTTTAACTTTTTTAATTCATTAATAGTCCATCCAATAATTGGTTTTTGAAAAAATTTTATGATATTTTTATTTTTTATTCTTTTGCTCCCTCCTCTAGCTGGAATTATTGTGAAAATCATTTATTTATTTTCTACAATCAATTTTTTTAAATCCTTAATTGTAAGAAAAGAATTATCTTTTGAATTATAAGAAAATTTTTTTTTCATTTTCTTATTTTTTATTTTTTTAATTGAATTTTGTATATCACCAGAAATTAAGTTATCTGTAAGATGAATATAATATTTTCCAAAATCATATATATGCTCTGACTCATCAAAGTTAATTAATTCCTCATGGATTTTTTCTCCAAACCGCTTACCAACAATTTTATATCCTTTCTTTGGATTAATAGCTTTCACAAGATCTGATAATCTATACGATGGTATTTTTGGTATAAATATTTCCCCTCCAAAACTTTTTTTTATTGCATTATAAACTAGATCAATTGCATCATTCATTGTTATGCTAAATCTTGTCATTTTTAAATCAGTCACTGGTAAGGACTTACCAATTTTATTAAAATGCATAAACAATGGTATTACAGAACCTCTTGAAGAATTAACATTACCATATCTTACCACTGAAAACTTTGTTTTCTTTTTTCCAATTATATTATTTGCCGAAATAAAAATTTTGTCTGAACAAAGTTTCGTTGCACCATATAAATTTTTAGGCGCTACAGCTTTATCTGTTGATAAGGATATAACTTTTTTAACATTATTTGAAAAACAAGCTTCTATTATGTTTTGTGCACCTAAAATATTTGTTTTTACAAATTCAATAGGGTTATATTCTGCAGCTGGTACTTGCTTTAATGCTGCAGCATGAATTAAAATGTCTATATCATTGAGTGCATATCTAAGTCGACTATCGTCTCTAACGTCTCCAATAATAAATCGAATTTTTTTATAATCTTTAGGAAAGTTTATTTTTAAATAATCTGAAAAATTACTTTGTTTAAATTCATCTCGACTAAATAAAACAATTTTTCTAAAAGGTATTTTTTTTTTTATCAAAAAAATACAAAAATCTTTACCAAATGAACCAGTTCCACCAGTGATTAAAATTGATTTATTTCGAAACATTGTTTAATAATTTAAATATTTACTACACTATATCTTAGTTTATTAAAGCAAAATATATAAAGAATTAATATCATCCAAAGATATTTTTAAGTCACATTTTACTTTAATAGCTTTATTAATAATTGACTATTTGATAAGTTTTTAAATTTTTCATAGACTAAATAATCCTTTTTAAAATTTTTATATTTACTTGATGTGTAATTACTTAAATTTAAATTAATTTTAAAATTTTTTTTTAAATCAATATTAATTAAATCACTTTTAAAATAGTTTGATATATTTTTGGTATATTGAATTAATGATATATTTTTATAATGCTCATTTGTAATTATGAATAATATTGGTTTTTTAAATAGTGCAGCAAAAGAAATTGCAGTAGACATCGTTGTAATTACTAAATTTGAATCGTAGATTAGTTTGCTTGTTAAATATTTAGATGCAAATCTTTTTTTATTTTTATAAATTGGGGAATTTAAATTATCTTCTTCTCTAGGGTGTTTTGCAATTTTTATCTTAAAACTTAAATTTTTTTCCAAATAATTAAAAAAATTGTTTAAAGATTTAAGAACTTTTTTAGAATTTTCTTTACGAATTGTATTATAATTTGCCGAGTCACTCACTGATTTAAGTGAAAAAGCACTTACATAAGTCGCTATTTTTTTTTTATTACTATTCTTTTTTTTTCTAAAATTAATAAATTGAGATCCATCCCAACTATGAAACCTTAAAACTTTAGAATTTATCCAACTTTTTTTATTTATTAAATAATCTTTTTTAGAATTTACAAATATATATTTAGGATAAACATATTTTGAAATTCTTTTTAAAACAAAATTTATTAATGAAATTTTTTTATGGTTTATTATTTGTTTTGGTCTAGTTAATAATCTAATAATTTTATAAGATATAATTTCATAAATATTTAGATTTTGATTTTGATTTAAAGCAATCATATTATTAAAACTAAATACACATACATTTGTTTTTTTTCTTATTAATTTCCAGTAAATATTTAATTCAAAAAAAGTAGTTGGAAAATGTAAAAAAAAAATTATTAAATTATCATTATACTTATCTAAATTTTCAAAAATTTTTTTTTCCCATAATTTAAAATTACTGAATTTTTCTATTTTAAAATTATTTTTTAAATATCTATAATGAAATTCTATCTTTTTATTTTTGATCAATGTTAAATCATGACACTCAACTTCAAAATATTTTCTTAAGTTTTCTATTTCATATTGTTTATAGTGAAAATCTAAAAACTTAAATGACTGGATAAAAATAATTTTTTTTTTCATTCAAAAACTATTTCTTAAACTTTGGTTTTAATTTTTTTTGTTTTGAATTAAAAACAAGGTTTAATTTCATTAAATTTTTATCACTAAAAAAATTACTAATTTTCCAAGCTTTTGCTGCATCTTTTAATGTTCCAGCAAAATGCAAAAAATAAGAGTTTAAAATAATTTCTTCAGCACAATATTTTTTAATTTCTTTATAATTTTTTTTTACTCTATACAAAAATGAATATTTATCTGCTAATTCATAAAGCCAAATAGCTTGAAACTTATAATCTAGCCAATGCAACTTCCTAACATTTTTTGTTAATTCATAATTTAAAGGTATCTCAACACCTCTAAATTTCTTTTTATTAATTTTAGAACAATATTTTAAATAAATTTTGTAAAATAATTTATAATATTTATTTATATCGTATACCATTACACCGGCCTGAAAATAATCATTACTGTAATTTTTAAATTTATAATTTTTATAAATCTCAATTGGTTTAGCTGTAATCGAACTTCTTAAAGGATAAGAATAATCTAAAAAATAACGTCGTAAATAAACTATTCTCTCTCTTAATTTATAATCTGATCTAAAAAAAGGAAGATTTTTATGTAAATGAACAACAGAAATTTTATTTAAATTAGATTGTTTAAAAATATTTGGTGATAAATTATTGATAAAAATATCTGTATCAAGCACACAAACATTAGAAATATTGAGATTATTTTCTTTAATATATTGTCCAATCAATAATCTTTGCCAAGTTGGTTTTTTCCAAAAAAAACTTTTTTTATTAATTAAATTTTTTTTAATAATAATAATTCCTATATTATTTTTTTTACAATAAGCTTTCCAGGAAGGGTAGGCGTATTTCTTCCAATCATTAAAATGTTTTGATCCAATAGCAATAGCAACTAGATAATTCTTAATCTTATTATTTTTATTAAAAAAAATATGAGAATTAGTATTTAACTTAGATATCATCTTACTAAATTATCTCCATGATATTAAAAATTTTATTGTTTGCATTAACTATATTTCCAATTCTTGCTTTTCTATTTTTTATGATTTTACAAGTAATTGGAAAATTAGAGACTTTAAATCTACCCTTACAATACATTTTAACCAAGTCTACTAAAAAATATTTAAAATTTAATTTTTTTATAAATTTTTTGAGAACCTTTACTTTATAAACTTTTAAACCTGATAATGGATCTTTCAATTTATACTTTGTTTCAAATACAATATCGATTTTTTTTTCAGAAGATCTTTTGATATTTTTCCTATTGCAGACTAACAAGTCGGGCTTTTTTCTATAATAATACTTCAATATTTTACCTAAATCTAAAGTATTATGTTCGCCATCAGCATCAAAGGTAACTATATTTTGAACATCTGGATAGTGTTTAATCACGTATTTGAATCCCTTAATAAGAGATTTTTCATAACCTTTATTTTTTTTATTTTTGATGTTTTCAATCTCTTTTTTTTTTAATAAATGTGTAGTTTTATCTGTTGACGCATCATTTACTACAATAATTTTATATTTTTTTGAAATTTTATTTAAAATTTTATTCAGTGAATTATATTCGTTGAATGTTGGAATGATTATTATTTCCTTAAACATTTACTAGTAATTAAAGTATCTTTTTTTAAAGATTTAATAAATTTTTTTCCTAAATATTTGTTAATTTCAAATATATCAATTGACTTATTCGGACACGGTCTTAAATAATCTATCATCTCTTCTTTAAAGATTTCACCTTTTTTTACTTTTCTATTTAACCATGCTCCCCTTCTTTGAACAATAACTGATTGTTTTTCGTTATTTTCAATTTTTTTCTTTCCGTCCCCTAAAGTTCTTTCTAAAATTCTTACATCATGAACCATCTTAGCCCAACTAACAGGATTCATTGAAAACTTGTGATCTGGTCCAATTCTTAAATTTGAGTCTGTAAAATGCTTTTCTACTACTCTAGCTCCTAATGTAACAGCTCCTAAAACACTTACATGACCATGAGTATGATCGCTTAAACCTAAGATTACTTTATCCTTAAAAATTTTTTTATATTGATTGAGTACATTTAAATTTAAATGATTTAGGTTCTCTTTAGAGTTATTATAATTTGTATTACATTGCATTAAAACAGGTTTAATAGGATTTAATTTTAATATAGTTTTTATTGCTCTATTTACATCTTTAAGTGACGATGCTCCAGTAGCAATTATTACAGGTTTCTTTTTTTTTGAAATTTTTTTTATAATTTTTTTCCAAGTTATATCTCCAGAACCTATTTTGTATGCAACGATATCCTGTTTTACTTCATCAACATAATTAAGATCATATGGTGCGGTCATATAATCAATATTATTTTTTCTACATTCTTTTTTTAAAATTACGCTCCAATTTGGATTAATGCTTGCTTTTTTATAAGTTTCAAAAACACTTTGTTTCCATTTTTTTTGGTGAGCAATTTTACCCAAAGATTTAAACCCAGCATCACTCACTATTGTTTCTGCCTTAAAGTGCTGAAATTTCGCAGCGTCTGCGCCAGCTTTCGCACAAAGTTTAATTAATTTTTTTGCCCTACTTAAATTACCATCATGATTAGCGGCAATATCGGCTATAAAATAAGTTCTATTAGTTTTAAATAATTTTGATTTCATTAATTTTATATTTAATAATTAATTAAATATTTTTATCTTATATTACCATCTTTAATTTTAATAATATTATCACAAAGATCTAATACTTCTTTGCTGTGTGAAATCATCAAAATAGTTTTCTCTCCCCTAAATTCTCTTATTTCTTTAGCAATCTCAACTTCATTTTCTTTATCTAAAAAACTTGTAAACTCATCAAGGATTAAAATTTCTGGATCATTGTAAAAGGCTCTTGCAATTCCAATTCTTTGTTTTTGACCACCAGATATTTGGTCTCCTAATTCACCGATATTTGTCTCAATATTTTTTTCTAGACTTGATACAAAATTATAAAGTTTTGACAATTTAAGACTTTCAAGGACTCGCTTTTCATTAATAGAATTACTTTCATATCCAAAAGCAATATTTTTTTTAATACTATCATCAATAAAATAAATATTTTGAGGTACATACCCTATTTTACTTTGCCAACTGCTCAAATTCTCATTTATATCGATTCCATCAATTAAAATTTGACCTGATGTTGGTTTGTATAAACCAAGTAAAAGATTCATTAATGTTGTTTTTCCAGCTCCACTTTCACCAGATATCCCAACGTAGGATCCTTTCTTAATTTCCAAATTAATATTGGTTAGCGTATTTTTTTTAGATTTTTCAAACCTAAAATTTAAGTTTTTTAAAATAATTTGATCATTAAAATAAATTTCTTTTTTAAAATCATCTTTTTGAATTATTGGTATATTATTCGTAAGTTTAAATTCACTTAAGAATGGGTTCATTGCTGGTATACAAAATTTTATAAGTTGAAGATTATTCATTATTTTTGAGATTGATGGTATCATTTTATAAACAGCTACTGCGTATAAACCTATCAAAGGAATAATTGACTTAAGATTTGTACCAGTTTCAAAAAAGAATAATATTAATCCTAGTAAACTTAAAATTGTTAACCACTCTAACCAGTTCTTGGGTTGATTTAAAACAAAGTCTTGTTTAAAGGAAAACAGATTTGAATAAAAATTATTATTAGAGAAATGATTCAAAAAAAGATTTTCTTTCCCTAAAACCTTAATCTCTTTAATGCCTCCTAAACCTTGTAAAATTGACTTCATTTTTTTTCCATCATATTCAGCACGTTTGCTGCCCCAAATATTAGCATTACTTTGTATTACTTTAAAAAATATGAAACTTACTGAGCCAAAAAATAAAATTGATATAATAGTTATTTTAGGCTGAAGAAAACCTAGTAAACAAATTAAGCTAATAAAGAATACAGATTCCACAAAAAATCTTAAAAGAGATCTAATTAAAATCATTATATATCTTGAGTCCTCAACATTTCTTATTAATTCAGCAGAATTATTTTCTAAATGGAAATGATAATTTTTTTTTAAGTAAATCTTAAATAATTCATCACTTGATTGTGTTTTCAAATCGAATAGGTATTTAATCTCAAAATATGAGTAAAAAGTTAGGTAAATTACTTTTAGAGTATAAACAGATAAAAATAAAATAATAAAAAAAATTACTAAATTTTCATTATTAATTTTTTCTAATCCATAGTTGTTAATTTGGCTAACATAAAAATTCATCTTCTCAGTATTAATAATAATATCTAAAAATGGTAAAACTAAACCAATGCCCAAAAGCTCAAACCCAAGAGTTACAAAGGATAAGAAAAAAAATAAATAAAATTTTCTTTTTTGTTTTTTAGAAAGCAATTGAAAACCTTTTTGCAAATATTCCATAAAAATTATTTTATTTTTTTTATAATAGATTTAAATTTTTTATTGCCACTATCATAATCACACAAATTAGACCTAAAAAATGAGACTTTTTTTAAAAATTCTTCTTGCTTAACATTTTTTAAATAGTTTATTACTCGATAAAACTCTTTTTTAGTTGCACTATTTGTCCAATAAGGGCCTTTTTTTTTCATTTTCACAAATGATCCAAACTTTCTTGCATTTAAAGGATAATTTTCACCTCTAATGGAAAAAAAAGCTGTTTTGTTTCCTCGTGATAATGACTCATATCCTAATGTTGAGTCACAAGTTATTATCAATTTTGAACTATCAATTATTGAATAAGTAGGTCTTTTTTTATCTTGAGGTATAAATTTCAGATATTTTAAATCAAAATAATTTTTAAAATAATTATATTCCTCTTTAGAATGCAGTCTTTTAGATCCCAAAATAGTCAATCTTATTTTCTCTTTCTTTAAATAATCTAAAATAATTTTGAATAATTTAATCTCATTCTTTCTATAATCTCGCCATAAAGTATTATTTATTGGACTAAAGATATCGGTATCTTTAAAATTTCTAAAGGTTGAGATATAAGTAAGTTCGGTTTTTTTTTGTATGAATTTTTTTAGATAAGTATTAGATCTAAACGATCCAATTTGAACAGTGTTACCTTTTAGAAAACTTTTGTATTTTTTCCCTGTTATATTGTTAAAAACAAGCATGTAATCAACAGACAAATTTTTTTCTTTAGGTTTTCTATCTTCAGAAAATATATCATTCAAGGAATGTCTTTGTGCTCCTTGAATAAACATAGTTTTACAATTTGTAAATTTTTTCAGATGATAAAAAGATTCATTATTATCAATTAAAGTAATTATTAATTTAGGATTTACATATTTAAGGTAAAGCTTTAAATAATTGATTTTATTAAAGCTAAATTTAAAAATTAACTTTAAAATTATATAAATATTTAATGAAGTTTTAATTCCTTTGCTCCAACGAGAATAAAAAACATGAGTAATATCTTTATTAAGATTTCTTAAAATTAATTCAGAGCCTACTTCATCATAAATTAAAATTTTTTTTTTAGGGGGCTTTGAAAAGATGAGCTTTGAATTAATTAAAATACTTAAGTTATCATAAAAAAACTTAAAAATATTTAACATTAGCTATTATAGAATTTTATTTGCTCATAATTATATTTTCCAAGTGGCTCTTCATTTAACAAAAACACATTTTCATCGTACTCTCGAATATATTTATGGTCCCAATTTCTTTGAAAATTATTTTTTAAAAATCTTGCGTTTGCAGATCTTCCATCAGTAAGAATAATTGTTCCTGGGGTCAAAAAATTTTCGTATTTTAGAATATCACAACTCATTGGCATCATGTCTAGGTTTTTTGTAGAAAAATTATTAATATCACCTTTAACTTTAAATTGATCTGGACCATCTAAAAATATAAAGTCTGGGTTTACCCTAGGATGTTTAAGGTATTCCGTTGAAATTCTGCCATTAAAAGTTGTCATTTTTACTGTGCTAAAATAAAAATTAACGTTAAGTTTATTTTTTGAATATTTATTAAGTCTCTTTTTTGAAATTTTTAAATATTTTTTTTCATTATCTAAAACAAATAATTTAAAAGGATTAGTAATTCTTGAAAATAATTTATTTTTAAATTTTTTTTCGTTTTCAAATAAAGCCTTTGATATTATTAAAGTTGACCATCCAGTCCCATACTCTAAAACTGTTGTGCGTTTATTTAAAGTTATATATTGATAAATTCTATATAGATCTGATAATACTGGAGCATGTGGTCTACTCAAAATTCTTCTATCTACATATTTTCCATACTTCTTAGTATTTTTTAAAATACCTGCTAGTTTGTGTTTATGAAAAAAACTAATTATTTTTTTTTCACTTACTTTTTTTGGAAATTTGATTTTCATATAGATTATTTTAATAATTGTTTAAAAGAATTTTTATAAAAAGTATTAGCTTTTGACCAGTAAAAACATTCTGAAGAAATTTTTTCTCTTTTTTTTTTATCTTTTAACAGTGAAGAAATTACTTTAAGAAGTTTATTTTTATTTTTTTGGAATATATAATGTGTCCCATTAATTAATCCGTAATTAGATAAATTGACATTAGTTACTACAGGTATTCCAATCGACATCATTTCAAATATTTTTGTCTGTCTTCCAGTTTGATATTTAATCATTGCTAATCCTAGCTTAGCTTTTTTCATATTGTCATTAGAATATTTTTTAAAAACAAAATTTTTGCTGTAGTTTTTTTTGAATTGAAAATTACCTAAAATCAATAATTTTAAATTATTTATATTTAATTTTAAAGTTTTTTCAGCAAATTTTAGATTTATCTTATTTTGGTACCAATTACTTGAAATATATAATAGATCATACATGGCACCACTATTATAGATCTTACTTATTTTTCTTGTAGGCGTGAAAGTGTTCAATAATTTATGATTATCGATATTATTTTTAAGCATAAATTTTTTCTCTAAATCAGAAAAATCAAGTATATAATCAACTTTTTTTAAAGATCTAATTTCACTTTCTTTTGTTAAAAAAGTTTTATCTTTTACTTTTATATTCTTAAAAAAATCTTTTCTAAAATAATAAAGATCATGACAAATTAAAAATGTTTTAAAATTTCTTTTTTTTTTAAGAAAAAAATTTTGATAAGTTGTTAACAATTTTGTAGTATTAACGAAAATTGAGTCAAAATTATATTTTAATACTAACTTATTAATTTTTTGGAACGTAGATTTACTAAACTTTAAATTTATAACAGGATCAATAAAATTACTGCCATTGATATTATAGAAAATAATTTTATTTTTTTTTTCTTTTAAAAATTTATAAAGTAAATATACAGTATTCTGCATTCCACAAGTAACTGGTGCTAATGGCATAAGCGAAATTATCAAAATAGATTTATTTCTCATAAATTTTTTTTATTAACTGCATAGTTTTGAATGCCTCTTTATCATTGCATGGATTAAGATGAACTTTCAAATTTAAAATTTTTCTTATTATTGCTTCACTCTCGTAAAGAAAAACTTTTTTTTCATTAGAGCTTGATATTAATTTCTCTGAAAGTTTTTGGTTTTTTGCTTTCATCCAGCCCCACCTTTCTCCAACTAAATATTTTTGAGCTCCATAACTTCTTCCTCTTCCACTTAATCTCCAATAACCTTTATTGCCATTACCATTTATTTCGAAGGTACTTCTCCATCGTGTTATTGATAAAGTAATATTGATTAATGGAACTTGTTTACTGGACAATAAGACTGAAGCTTCCTCTTCAACACCCGTTTTCCAAAAATTTTTTAATTTTTTGACATAATTAACTTTTAATTTTGAACAAAAAAGATTTATTAAATTAAATATATGTATTCCAGGATCAAGAATAACACCACCTCCGGCAAATTTTTTATTTAATTTCCAGTTAGATTTAATTGATGGATTATGTCCATGACCAAAATTAATTAATAATGAATTTATTTTACCAAACTTTTTATTCCTAATGTCTTGGAGCATTTTATTAATACCATTAAAAAAACGGTAGTTCAGACCTACATATATTTGTTGTTTCCTTTTTTTAGCTTTAATTATTCTTTTGGCTTGTGCTAAATTTAAACCAAAAGGTTTTTCTATCACTAAATGAGGACTAAATTTACTTTTACAGCACAAAAGAGAATAACCGAGACTAAGATTATGAGGTACTGATATAAAACACAAATCTATTTTTTTTTTATCCAAAATATTTTTTGAAAAATTTTTTTCTGATTTTAGATTTACTCCCTTAAATTTAATTATTTTAATTTTTGGATCATAAAAACCACAAATATTCAAATTATATTTCTTTTTTAAACTAATCACATTCTTAAGTCTTTCAACTCCCATATAACCCATGCCTATAAAAAAAATATTCATTCTACTCTCCTTAATTTCAGATAATTTGGATTCTTATTTTTTGAAATTTTATTTATATTATCTTTTATATTTATTAATCGTCCATTGAATATAGATGTATTATTTTTAAGGGAAAAATTTATAAATTTTATTACATCTTTCATTTTAGATTTAGTGCCAACTTTTGTAACTTTAAGAACTTTTTTTAACATTTTTGTCTTAACAGCTCCTGGGGCTACAGCAAATATTGATATTTTTTTTTTAGAAAAAATTTCTGAATAATTTTCTACCATTCTAACTATTGCTGTTTTTGTAACAGAATAAATAGGAAATTCTTTAAAAGAATTTGTAGCTCCACCACCTGAAAAAATAATAATTTTGTTAAGCTTATCTCTTTTTTTTTTTAGATTATATATTGAATTTATTAAGTTTATATTTGCTAAAAAGTTTACTCTAAAAAGTTTTATCCAATTTTTCTCATCAAGATAACTATTTATATTATCTTCAACCATTGCTGCGCATAAAATTGTGTGAATATTTTTATATTTTAAAATTTTATTTTTTTTTAAAATTTTTTTAAAATCAATTTTTTTTTCAAAATTTAATATTTTATAATCAATTTTTCTTTTTAAGCTTTTATTTTTTTTTTTAATTAGATCTGCAACATGTTTACAGTTATTCGTCTTTGATATTAAAAATAAGTCGTATTTTTCATCGATATTTAAAGCTAGATTTTTACCAATTCCTTGGCCAGCTCCAGTTATAATTATCAAATCTTTCTTCAATTTATTTAAACCTTTTTAAGAAATTTTTTGTTCTTTTTATATCTTTGGGTGTATCAATTCTAAACGGTAAATTTTCAATTTTAAAATATGCCACAGGATTTAATTTAGAATATTCATGATAAATAAAATCCTCAATCTTTTTAAACTTTTTATTTTTAAACTTTTTAAAAATTTTTTTTTTTATAAATTTATACCCACAATCTTTATATAATTCCTTTTTTTTATTATAACTATTTACAAGTTTTAAATTTTCATTCGCAATAACTAAATTACCATCTTTTGATTTTAAAGTAGCACAAATAATATCAGATCTAGTTTTTTTAAATTTTTTATACATATTTTTTATTTTAAAAGGAGAAATTTCATCTGCATTGGAATAAAAAAATTCATTATCTAATTTTTTAAAATTTTTCATTACAGCATTAAACGTGCCCTTACTGTTATCTTCTAAAATTTTGAATTTATATTTTTTATCGTGAAAAAAATCATCCAAAACTTGGATTAATTTTTTTTTTTTATAAGCCACTATAAATTTAAAGTTTGTAAAGCCATAACTAATTAACCACTCTAATTGATATTTTATAAAAGGTTTATTGTTAATTGATACTATTGGTTTGGGTATTTTCTTAGTAATAGAACCTAATCTTCTTCCTTTTCCGCCGGCTAAAATCAAACATGACGGCAATTGACCTTTTCTTAATTTGCTCAAAATTTTTGCTATTTAAATATTTTTAACTTTTACTTTATAAAACTTGTAAAAAGATTCTATTAATGCAGAAAAAATGAAGGTGGATATAAGGTTATAACCTAAAAATGGCAATCCCATTATATAGCTTGTGATTAAACCATTAAAACTAGATCCATACATGCCGCCTAACCAAACTCCAAAATTTGTTATTAAATAAAAAAACATAACTCCAGTCAAAACTCCTAAAATTCTAAACATAATCGATCTATTAAAGAAATTAGATAATAATCCTACAATTATAACACTGCCCCATGTGAAAAAAATTGTGTTATGAAAACCTATAAACACATCTGTTAAAATGAAACTAATAATTACAATAGGCAAATATCTAACACCAAATAGTGCAGGTACATAAAAGCTTAATGCTATAAGACTAGTAAAATTTGGAGGATGCGGTATAAATCTAGTGACTGCTAAAGCAATAAAAATACCAAGACAAATATTAAAGTTTTTAATCATTAATTTTAATTATCAATATTTATTCCTGAATGACAACTCAAATCTTCTGCCCTCTTGGTTGTAAGTATCAGGCCTTTGATAGTTCTCATCTGTTAAATTTAAAACATTCATTGACCAAATACTTCCAAAGAAATTTTTTGATAAAGTTAAATTCATAATATCAGAACTATCAACTTTTGCCCTAATGGTACCGTTTTTCCAATCTTCAACTTGACCTATGTGTCTATAATCATAGTTTAAATAGAACGGCCCAAAAAATTCAGAATTTAAATTTTTTGTATAATTTATGCCATATTGTATTTCAGGTCTTCGAAGTTGCGGTCTACCATTTCCTTCTCTACTCTTAGAAAATGTATTATAAAAAGATAATCTTTGGTTTTTACTTTTTAAACTAAAACTGCTCTCTAAACCTTCTTGCTTTATATCAATCAATTCATTGTAGCCACCTGTTGATGTACTTCTATTTAACACATCAGAAACCGAACTTTTATAAGCAGTAGTTTCAAAAAAGATATTCTCAGAAAAATTATATTTAGCTGATAGTTCATGAGTTAAACTTGTCTCAGGTTTTGTAGTCTTCATAGGTACGAATGTTCCACTTGGATTGCCGCCGTGTAGTACGAATAAATCAGGATGTCTTAAGCCGGTCGACTCTGACAAACTGAAAGTAAAGTTGTTTAATAATTTTGTTAAGTTAATCCTATAAGTTAAATTTTCTTGACTATATTTATGGCTATCACCTCTTAAATGTGCTGAAAACACAGTTCTGTCATCAAATTTATAACCTAAATTAGAGTATAATCCTAAATTATCAGAATGACCTCTAGCTGAAGATCCCCAATTTCCTTGGATCTTAAAATCTCCTTTATTATAATTGTAGTCACTTCCAAATCCAATTGACAGACTATTTCCTATATTTAATTTTCTTTCGCCTTTTAAAGTATATGATTTAGAATAATATTTATTTTTTACTGCTGTATCATAATATCTATCATGCACATGGACATGAGCAGTTAAATTATCATGAAAATTTTTTTCTTTTCTCTCAATTGATGATTGTAAAACATACATTATGTTGTCCGCATTAGCATTTGCATCATCCCAACTATCATAGCCAGAGTCTGTTTTACGAGAATAGCCAGTAAATTTTAATTTATGATTATCATCTAAGTATTTTAAAGAATTATAACTTAAAGATATATTTTTTGTTCCATCTAAATCGTCAAAAGTATTTTGAGTACTTAATTCTTCAACTTGTGAAGATCCAGCCTGAAAATTGTGATGCCATCCATTTTCAGCCAAGTAAGTAAAATTACCGCTTATAGAATTTGTTCTACTATCTGAACCACTAATTAAAATTGAATTTTGATAATTAATATCTGTAACAAAATTTATAGCTCCTCCAATTGCTGCTGGTCCAAATATAGCTCCAGCTGCCCCTTTATAAATTTCTATTTGCTGTAAACCATGTAAAAAATCATAACCAAAGTCAAACATGGCTTTTGGTGAACTTTGATCATTAATAGGGATACCATTAAGTAAAACTAATGTGTGGTTAGAGTTGGTGCCACGCATAAAAATTGAAGTTTTCTGGCCTTTTGGACCATCACTATAAACATCAATACCTGGCACTTGTTCTAAAAAACTTCTAACATCGTTGTAACCAGAGTCTATCATTTGTTTTTTAGTAATCACCGTTTTTCCTAGCGACCCCTCATTTATACTAGACGTGTTTGGTGCAGAAAAAATTGTTACACAAGGAATTCCAGCCTTATTTTTCCAACTACAATTATCAAGTTCAGAACTTTGAACTTGCAAAAAATTGAACATTAAAAATATAGAAAGTATTAAAAAAAATCTCATATATGGCCCTTCGTTCTTATAAAGCTACTAAACTTTAGTTTTTTAAAATGCCGATGATAATTTTTCATTGTAGAACTAGACTTTTCCTGGCCATCATTCAACAGCGGACTATACTGGGTGGCGCTCCGACTTTACGGTTGCAGGTACAGCCAATGAA
>MDSW01199835.1_pt1 | contig 41992 bp, 37 predicted proteins | sample 811171 | NCBI WGS metagenome assembly MDSW01 (sample SAMN05326641, study PRJNA326480) | marine metagenome | isolation source: seawater | place: Atlantic Ocean: North West | collected 2012
CGACCCGCTTGCCCGCCCCCGCCAGAAGCTGGGCGAGCAGGTAGAACCCCTCCTGCGCGCCAAGCGTGATCAGGATCTCCTCGGGCCGCGCATAGATGCCGCGCTCGGGCAGGATGCGGGTGCGGATCTGCTCGATCAGCATCGGATCGTCGTCGACCGCACGATCCGCCGCCCACCAGTCGAGCGAGGCCCGCCCCAATGTATCGCGCGAGGAATTGCGCCACGCGTTGAGCGGGAACAACCGTGGATCGACCTGCCCGAAGATGAACGGATAGGGATAATCCTGCCAGTTCAGTGGCTTGCGGATATGGTTGAGTTTCGACGGGGTGACGCCGATGCGGGCCTGCCAATCGACGACAGAGGCGCCTGCGACGCTCTGGCCCTTTCCCTGCCCGCGGGTGGCGACGAACAGCCCGCGGCGCGGTTGCGCCTCGAGATAGCTGCGCGCGACCAGCTCGTCATAGACGGCGGTGGCGGTGTTGCGCGCGATGCCCAGCTTCTCGGCCAGCGCGCGCGAGGACAGCACCTTCTGCCCCGGCGCCATCTTGCCCGCATGAATCGCCGCGATCAGCGCCTGACGCAGCTGACTTTGCAGCGGCTCGGGGCTGTTACGGTCGATGGAGACGGGCAAGCGGTCCATGATCTGGCTCCTTTGAATTGCCCTCGCATCTGCGCTCTGGCCCCATGGAAGAGCAAGGTCGAGCGGGCCAGATACCGCCCGATCTTCGGCAATTGCCCATTTTCCGGTCATCTGCCCGGCTGAGGGCTTAAAACCTCTGCCCGAAATACATCGATGCCGAAATCTGGCCCCATCGGAATTGGCGCTCTGGCCCTCACATGCTGCGCTGCCGCAATGCTTGATTGGCGCCGAACCCAAAGGAAAGGGAAACCCCGATGGACGGTCAGTTCAACGATATCAGCGCCACGGTCGAAGCCGACCGCGCCCATGTCTGGCACCACCTGTTCCAGCACGCAGCCCTGGACCACCGCGATCCGCGCATTCTTGTCGAGGGCAAGGGCATGACGGTCTGGGACCAGAATGGTCGCGACTATCTCGATGCGGTCTCGGGCGGCGTGTGGACGGTCAATGTCGGCTATGGCCGCGAGAGCATCGCCAATGCCGTGCGCGACCAGCTTCTGAAGATGAACTATTTCGCAGGCTCGGCGGGCACGATCCCGGCGGCGCAATTCGCCGCCCGTCTGGTCGAGAAGACGCCCGGCCTGAGCCGTGTCTTCTTCGCGAACTCGGGCTCCGAGGCGAATGAGAAGGCCTTCAAGATGGTGCGCCAGATCGCGCATAAGCACCATGGCGGCAAGAAGTGGAAGATCCTCTACCGCGAGCGCGACTATCACGGCACCTCGCTGGGCGCGATGGCGGCCTGCGGTCAGGAACAGCGCCGCGACCAGTATGGCCCCTTCCCCGACGGGTTCGTCGCCGTGCCGCATTGCCTCGAATATCGCGCGCAATGGGATGACGAAGATTACGGCCTGCGCGCCGCGAACGCGATCGAAGAGGTCATCCTGCGCGAAGGCCCCGACACCGTGGGCGCGATCTGCCTCGAGCCGATCACCGCAGGCGGCGGCGTCATCACCCCGCCCGCGGGCTATTGGGAGCGGGTTCAGGAAATCTGCACCAAATACGACATCCTGATCCATATGGACGAGGTCGTCTGCGGCATGGGCCGCACCGGCGAATGGTTCGGCTACCAGCATTACGGCATCAAGCCCGATTTCGTGACCACCGCGAAGGGTCTGGCCTCGGGCTATGCCGCGATTTCGTGCCTGATCACGACCGAGGACGTGTTCGAGAAGTTCCGCTCCGATCCCGACGATCCGATGAGCTATTTCCGCGACATCTCGACCTTCGGCGGCTGCACGGCAGGCCCGGCGGCGGCGCTGGAGAACATGCGCATCATCGAGGACGAGAACCTGCTCGCGAACACCAACGCGATGGGCGACCTGCTGATGGACCGCCTGATGGAGCTGAAGGACAAGCACGCCGTCGTGGGCGATGTGCGCGGCAAGGGCCTGTTCAGCGGGCTGGAACTGGTCGCGGATCGCGCCACGAAAGAGCCGCTCGACGAGAAGCTCGTCGAAGGTGTGGTCGGTGCCTGCGACGCCGAGGGTGTGATCATCGGCAAGACCTCTCGCTCGTTCAAAGGCTTCAACAACACGCTGTGCCTGAGCCCCGCGCTGATTGTCGGCCCCTCCGAGATCACCCGGATCACCGAGACGATCGACCGCGCGCTAGCCAAGCTCAGCGCCTGACACGGATCAACACCGGCCAGGGCGGGCGACCGCCCCGGCCCCTCCCCGAAAGAGGCCGCAAACGGCCCGCTCAACCAACAGACGAGGATAGACATGTTCAAGAAAACCGCCCGTTACGCGACGCTCGCGCTGATCGGCCTGCTGCCGATGGCCACGGCCGCCTCGGCCGAAACGCTGATCATCGGCAATTTCGGCACGCCGATCCCGATGATGACCAAGGTCAACACCGAGGAATATGCGAAGGCGATGGGCTACGATGTCGAGTGGCGCAAATTCGCCTCGGGCACCGACGTGATCGCCGCGATGGCCTCGGGCGACGTGAAGCTCGCAGCGCTCGGCTCCTCGCCCTTCGCGATCGCCGCCAGCCAGGGCGTGCCGATCAAGCTGTTCATGATCGGCGACGTGATCGGTCAGGCAGAGAGTCTGATCGCGCATGACGGCTCGGGCATCTCGTCGCTGGCCGACCTCAAGGGCAAGCGCGTGGCCGTGCCGGTCGGCTCGACCGCACATTTCTCGCTCACCGGCGCGCTCAAGCATGAGGGCATCTCGGAAAGCGACCTGACCATCCTGTCGATGTCGCCCGACCAGATCGCCGCCGCGTGGGAGCAGAACGCCATCGACGCCGCATGGATCTGGGATCCGGTTCAGTCGCAGCTTCTGAAATCGGGCACCCGCATCATGGGCGCGGACGAGACCGCGAAATGGGGCTACCCGACCTTTGACGGCTGGGTCGTCAACAGCCAGTGGGCCGAGGAAAACCCGGAAGCCGTCGCAGGCTTCGTGAAGGTCACCGCCGAGGCCGACGCCGCCTATATCGACAACAAGGACGCCTGGACCGCCGATAGCGCAGAGGTGAAAGAGATCGCCACGAATACCGGCGCGGACGCAGCACAGGTTCCGGGTATCCTCGGGGGTTACACCTTCCTCAAGCCCGCCGATCAGGTCGGCTCCGACTGGCTGGGTGGCGCGATGGCGCCTGCGATCAAATCGACTGCCGAATTCCTGAAGGAAGCGGGCCGGATCGACTCGGTGGCGGATGACTACTCGCAGTTCATCACGCTCAAGCCGCTGCAAGACGCGATGGGCGAGTAACGACACGTCCCAACGCCCGGCCGGACCACTGGCCGGGCGTTTCCCATTCCCCAGCTCCGCCCCGGAAAGGAAGCCCAGATGCTTGAAATCCGCCGCGCCTCCGTACTCTACCCCGCCCGTGACAAATCCGAGCCGGTCGAAGCGCTTCGCAATGTCGAACTGACTATCGAGCCGGGCGAATTCGTGGTCGCCCTCGGCGCCTCGGGTTGCGGGAAATCGACGCTCCTGAACCTGATCGCGGGCTTCCTCGCGCCCAGTTCGGGCCAGATCAAACTCGACGGCGCCCCCGTCACCGGCCCCGGCCAGGACCGCGCCGTGGTGTTCCAAAAACACGCGCTGATGCCGTGGATGAACGTGCTCGACAACCTCGCCTTCGGGCTGAAACTGCAGGGCGTCGCCAAGGAGAAACGCTACAAGGTCGCCCGCGAATTCCTGACCGTGCTGGGCCTTGAGGGGTTCGAGGACAGCCCCGTCTACATGCTCTCGGGCGGGATGCAGCAGCGCGTGGGCATCGGCCGGGCGCTGACCGCCGATCCGCGCATCCTGCTGATGGACGAACCGCTCGGCGCGCTCGATGCGCTGACCCGCGAACGCGCGCAGGAACTGATCCTGAAAATCTGGGAAGCGCAGGGCAAGTCGGTGTTCCTGATCACCCACTCGGTCGAAGAGGCGCTCTTCATGGGCTCCAAGCTGATCGTGATGTCGCCCCGTCCGGGCCGGATCACGCACCGCTTCGACCTGCCCTTCTCGCGCCGGTTCCTCGCAGGCGAGAGCGCCCGCGACGTGAAGGCATCCCCCGAATTCATCGCGATGCGCGAGACCATTCTCGGCATCATCTTCGCAGACGAGGAGAAGGCCGCATGACCATGGATATCCAAGATGACAGCCGCCCCGCCCCGATGATCAAACGCATCTTCCGCCAAGCGCCCACGAAACCCGGCCAGACCTATGGCGTGCCGGGCGAAGGCAACACGATCAAGATCTCGGTCGTGGCCGTTCTTGTGGTGCTGGGCCTGTGGCAGATCGTGACCGCCTCCGGGCTGATCGCACCGCTGTTCCTGCCCTCGCCCGTGGCGGTCGTGCAGAAGCTCTTCGGGCTGATTTCGACCGGCTTCACCGGCGTGCCCCTGTGGGAGCATATCCTCGTCTCCGCGGGCCGTGTCTTCGCCGCCTTCGCGCTGGCCTGTATCGTCGGGATTCCGCTGGGTCTGGCGATGGGGATGAGCCCGGTGATGCGCGGGCTGTTCGATCCCTTCCTCGAGTTCTACCGCCCGATCCCGCCGCTGGCCTATCTGCCGCTTATGATCATCTGGTTCGGCATCGGCGAGACCTCGAAAGTGCTGTTGATCTTCCTGTCGGTGCTGGCCCCGGTGGCGCTCGGTGCGCGCGCAGGCGTCCGCTCGGTCGCGATCGAGCAGATCCACGCCGCCTATTCGCTGGGCGCGAGCCGCGCGCAGGTGCTGCGCGAGGTGGTGCTGCCCTCGGCGCTGCCGGAAATCCTGACAGCGATGCGCATCGGTGTGGGCTTCGGCTGGACGACGCTGGTCGCCGCCGAGATGGTCGCCGCGACGATGGGGCTTGGCTACATGGTCCTTTCGGCCAGCCAATTCCTGCAGACCTCGACCGTGCTCGTGGGCATCTTCCTGATCGGCGGCATCGCGTGGTGCTTCGATCTGGCGATGCGCTGGGTCGAGAAGAAAGTCGTGCCGTGGAAGGGCCGGATGTAAGCCCGCAACGCGAAAGGCCGGGCATGATCCGCCCGGCCTTTGTCCAAGGCGGCGGCGCTGCGCTTGAAGGCGCGCGCCGCCGTTTTCATTCACACGACGCGCAGGCTCATTTCGGCACGAGCCGATAGAGCGCACCCTCGCCCGCGTCCTCGATGATCCAGACCTCGCCCTTGGGGCCGACGGCCACGTCGCGCACCCGCATCCGCAAATCCCAGCGCGCGATCTGGTCCGAGCCGTCGCCCGCGATCAGCGCAAGCCCGTTGCCCGCAAGCCCGCCGATCAGCATATCGCCCTGCCAGTCGGGGAAGTCGCGCCCCTCATAGACCGCAAGCCCCGCCGGCGCGATCACCGGCGTCCACCACAGTTTCGGCGCCGCGAAGTCGGGCCGGGTGTCGTGATCGGGGATCGGCTGACCGGAATAGTGCCGCCCGTTCGAGACTTCGTTCCAGCCGTAATTCTTGCCCTTCTCGATCAGGTTCAGCTCGTCGCCACCGCGCGGCCCCATCTCATGCTCCCAGAGCTTGCCGTCGGGCGTGAAGGCAAGGCCGTATTGGTTGCGGTGCCCCTCGGTCCAGGTCTCGGCACGCACGCCCCCCGCCCCCTCATGGGGATTGCCAGGCGCGGGCTGGCCATCGCGGGTCAGGCGCAGGATCTTGCCGCGCGGATTGTCGGGATCCTGCGCGGTGTCGGGCTGCATCCGATCGCCCACTGTGAGGTAGAGCATCCCGTCCGGCCCGAAGGCCACGATCCCGCCGGGCTGACCACGCCCGCCGGGCGTCTGCTGCCAGATCGTCTTTAGCTGCGTGAGCTGGCTGCCATCCAGCACCCCGCGCGCCAGATGCAGCGCGTTATCCGGCGCGACATAAGTGATATAGACCTCGCGCGTATCCGGGAAATCGGGCGGGACAGCGACGTCGAGCAGCCCGTTCTGGCCGCTATATTGCACCTTCGGCAGCCCGCTGATCGCCTGCGCCCCGCCGCCCGTGACATGCCACATCTTGCCCGCCTTGCCGGTCACCAGAACCGAGCTGTCGGGCAAGGGCGCGATGGCCCAAGGGTTTTCCAGCTGCGCGATCGGCTTGAGCACGAATGGCAGATCGCGGCTCGCGGGCTTCTCGCCCACGTTCTGCGCGGCGGCAGGCGTGGCGAGTGGCGCGAGGCCGAGACTCGAGAAGACGGGGATCGTCAGGGCGAGCGCCAATGCGGCGCGCAGACTTGGAAACGGGTTCATGAAGCACCTCCTCCCCTAGAGATGGGGCGGGTGCGCGCGAGTGGAAGGGGTCTAAGGGGCGCTGCCCCTCTGCCTGCGGCATTCACCCCGGGATATTTCAAAAGAGCGAAGACATGTAAAAAGGCGTCTTCGCTCTTGCGCAAATATCCCGGGGGACGCGCGTTAGCGCGGGGGGCAGAGCCCCCGCTTGCTTGAGACTTGTCGCCCTCCGGAGACGGGGGGCAGAGCCCCCTACCGTCACTTGAAGTTGCGGCTGTCTTTCAGCTGGTCCCAAGCCCAGACGACCTCTTGCAGCATCTCTTCCTGAGAGCGGTCGCCGCCGTTCATATCCGGGTGCAGCACCTTGATCAGCGCCTTGTAGCACTTGCGGACCTCGGCCTTGGTCATCGAGTCCTTCGCCTCGAGAATATCGAGCGCGCGACGTTCAGTTGGCGGCAGCTTGCGGCCCATCGTCCGACCGGGGTTCTTCGTGGCGTTGTCGCCGAGGATCTCATGCGGGTCCGAGATCCCGTGACGCGCCCAGCCGGCCTCTTCCTTGGCCTTGCTGAAGGGCTTGGTCGGCCGCTCCCAGACGGTCGCATTGTCGAGGAAGGCCTGGAATTCCTCCTCGGACTGACCCTGGAAATAGTTCCAGTTCAGATTGTACTCGCGGACGTGGTCCTTGCAGAACCAATAGTAGTCATCGAGAATTTTCGGGCTTTTCGGCGCACGGTACTTGCCCGGCTCGTTGCAGCCTTCCTTGTCGCAGATCCGGGTCGAGGTCTCGAACGCCCCCGACATGCCGCGCCTGCCACGCGAGCGGCGCTTCTTGTCCGCCGCGGCCGAAATGTTGAAGCCGAAAGGATCGCTGTTGCTCATGCTTGCCTCTTGCCTGCTGCCCGAATGCCACTTCGGGGCGGCGTTTGAGGCCTGCCTCCGAGTCGGGTCACGCAGTCTACTGGAAATGACAGATGTTGAAAGGGGGTCGGGCGGAAATGGGGCCGCTAATTGCGCGGATCAAGGGTCGGTGCGGGGCGCCCCTACGACAACACAACCGGCGCGCCGAGATGGGGCGCGCGGCAGGTCTTGGACCTCGCGGCTCAGGACGGGCGGCCCCGCTTTCGGGACGCCGCCTTCGAAACGCCCCTGCCCCGCGTCAGTCTTCGTCTTTGGATGTCCCGTCGCGATTGGCGCGCAGTTTCGGCGCGCGGCCTTCCGGAGCATCGGCGAGAAGCGCGCGGCGCTTGGCCTCGGGCGCGTCCTCGTCGTTGGCCGCATCCTCGGGATCGGGATGCGCGCCGACCGCACGCGCCGGATCGGCACTGGTGGGACGGCGGAAGACGAGCAGGTTGTGATAGACCGTCGATTTGCCGGTGAGGCCGGTACGCTCTTCCGCGGGCAGGGTCTCTGCGCGCAGGTATTCCCAGCCGCGCGTGGCCATCTCGTTCATCACGCCCGAGAGCGCATGGGCGAAGCGGTCCGCGCCGGATTTCAGGCCGCGCTCCTTGTCGCCGCGCGCGGGCGCCGGGATGACCTTGTATTCGTAATGCTGCATGATGCACCTCAAGCTTTGCGGCCTTTCTAGCGGATGGCGGGTCCGGGTCAACTCAAACCAAGCCACGCTGGCGGGAACGGGCCGATTGCAGCCTCGCGCATCACGCGTCATCGCACCTCTTGCACGCCTGCGCGCGATGGTTCACAAATCGACCCAACCACGAAAGGACGTCCGCGATGCTCGACCAGACCGCCAAGCCCACCGAAGAAATCGACCTGCGCGAGGTGTTCGGCCTCGATTCCGACATGAAGGTCAAAGGGTTTGCAGAGCGCACCGACCGCGTGCCGGAGATCGACTCCACCTACAAATTCGACCCCGATACCACGATGGCGATCCTCGCGGGCTTTGCCTACAATCGCCGCGTGATGATCCAGGGCTATCACGGCACCGGCAAATCGACGCATATCGAGCAAGTCGCCGCCCGGCTGAACTGGCCCTGCGTGCGCGTCAACCTCGACAGCCACGTGAGCCGGATCGACCTGATCGGCAAGGATGCGATCAAGCTCGTGGATGGCAAGCAGGTCACCGTGTTCCACGAAGGCATCCTGCCCTGGGCGCTGCGCAACCCGACCGCCATCGTTTTCGACGAATACGATGCGGGCCGCGCCGACGTGATGTTCGTGATCCAGCGCGTGCTGGAAGCCGACGGCAAGCTGACGCTGCTCGACCAGAACGAAGTCATCACGCCGAACCCCTATTTCCGCCTGTTCGCAACCTCGAACACGGTGGGTCTGGGCGACACGACCGGCCTCTATCACGGCACCCAGCAGATCAACCAAGGTCAGATGGACCGCTGGTCGCTGGTCTCGACGCTGAACTATCTCAGCCATGACGCCGAGGTCGCGATCGTTCTGTCGAAGAACCCGCAATACAACACCGAGGCCGGGCGCAAGACGATCAGCCAGATGGTGACCGTGGCCGATCTCAGCCGGACCGCCTTCATGAATGGTGATCTCTCGACAGTGATGTCGCCGCGCACGGTGATCGCCTGGGCACAAAACGCGCGCATCTTCGGCAATATCGGCTATGCGTTCCGTCTGAGCTTCCTGAACAAGTGCGACGAGCTGGAGCGCCAGACCGTGGCCGAGTTCTACCAGCGCCTCTTCGACGAGGAACTGCCGGAATCGGCGGCCGCGATCGCCTCGTGATCTCGCGCCTCGCGATCCGGGGCGCGCTCCTCGCGGCGCTGCTGCCCTTCGCGGCGGCAGCCCAAGAGGCGCCCAAGGATGGCGAGATTTTCGCAGCCCTCACTGGCGACTGGAACGGCGACGGCACGCAGGATGCGGCGATGCTGGTGCAGAACGGCGCGGATGCGGCCGATCTGGTGATCTATCTTGGTGACCCGACCTTCGGGCTGAAACGCGAGATGACGATCGAACGGGTGGTCTTTTCGGGCCAGATGGGCGGGCAGACGCCTGCGCTCGAGTCGCTTTCCGACAGCGCGTTCAAGCTGCATTCCGAACAGATCGGGATCGGGCGCACCCCGTGGGAAAGCGCCTATTCCATCGCGTGGCGCAATGGCGGCTTCGTCGTCTCGGGCTACAGCTACCGCTATTACGACCGGATCGATCCCGAGGATACCGGCACTTGCGACGTGAACCTGCTCAATGGCGATTACGTCATGACGCGGCGCGGCCAGACCGCGAAGGGCTCGCAGGATCGCCGCGCCTTCCCGCTCAGCACGTTGCACGCGGATTGGATGCCGATGATCTGCACGGGGCTGTTCCAGTAACTTCGGTCGCGCTAAGCCGCGCATAAAAACGCCCGGCGCGGGGGCCGGGCAAACTCGTTACTCTACTACTACGTGTGGCAGATCCGTTTGGATCACGCGGCCTGACGATTTTCTGTCTCGCCCTTGGCCAGCTTCGCGGCCTGACCCCAGAACGCCATGTCGTCGAGCAGCGTTTTCGCCGGACCGTCCAGGTGATCGCCCAGCTCCGCGATTGGCGTGCCTTGCGCGGCTTTCACGAAATCCGCACCGCCGATGCTGACCGCGCCCGCGACCGGGACCATGCCGAAATTGATCGCGACGAGCCGCAGATGCTCGACCGCGCGGGCAGCGCCCACGCCACCATAGCCCAGGGTGCCCAGCGGCTTGCGACGCCAGCCCTCAAACGCATAGTCGAAGGCGTTCTTGATCGTGGCCGGGATCGAGTGGTTATACTCCGCCGTCACCACGATGAACCCGTCGAATTCCTTGAGCTTTTCGCCCCAAGCCTGCGCCTTCTCGCTGGTCACGGGCTTCGCTGCAGGCGGAGCCACCTCGTCGAAGAAGGGCAGCGCGGCTTCGCGCAGATCCAGAACCTCGTAGCGCATGTCGTCGCGCGCATCGATCTTGGTCTCGAACCATTCGAGTGCGCGGTCAGCGAAGCGCCCTTCGCGCGTCGTGCCGACGATCAGGCCGATGTTCAAAATCTCGCTCATGTCGAACTCCTTTCGGGTATGTCGTCCGGTGTGTCGCACGGGGCCCTCGATTGGGGAAGTCGGGCCACAGGGGGAGGCGTGCGTCTCGTGTTCAACTCTACGTAAGCCCTGTTTGAGCCCATCCAACCCGCCCGTTATGTGCACAGGTGAACGGATGCCGCGCGCCAGCAGCGGGAACTTTCCCAGCCCCCGCCCTGCTCAAATCGGGCCGATCTGCTGCGCGCGTCTCGCGCGATCGGCTCTTGCGGGCGGACGCGCGCGATGCTTTATCTGAGGCTATGAGCAAGCCTTCCGACAACCCCGCGGATCCCTTCAAAAAGGCGCTGGCCGAGGCCACCAAGACGATGGCCGACGCGCCCGATATGACGGTGAGCTATTCGGTCGACCCCTCGGGCATGACCGCCGACACGATGCGCCTGCCGCAGGTCTCGCGCCGGATGACGCGCGACGAGGTTCTGCTCGCGCGCGGCACCGCCGATGCGATGGCGATGCGCCGCCGCCACCACGATGCCGCGATCGACAGCCGCTATGCGCCCTCGGGCGATCTGGCGAGCGCGATCTACGAGGCGATGGAGACCGCGCGCTGCGAAGCCTTGGGCGCGCGCGACATGCCCGGCACGCTCAGCAATATCGACGCCAAGATCGCCCATGAGGCCGAACGCAAGGGCTATGCCCAGATCCGCGCCCCCGAAGAGGCCCCGCTCTCGGTCGCCGCGGGCTATTTCGTGCGCGAACTGGCGACGGGCCGGAAACTGCCGCCCGGCGCGGATAACGTGCTCGACCTGTGGCGCCCCTTCATCGAGCAATCGGCGGGCGACGATCTGGAGAACGTCAACCACGTCCTCGCCGATCAGGCCGCCTTCGCACGTCTTACCCGCAAGGTGATCGCCGATCTCGGCTATGCCGATCAGCTGGGCGACGATCCCGACGAGGATATGGGCGACGAGGCCGAGGACGAGCAGGAAGAGAACGCCGACGAGGAACAGGGCGAAAATCAGGCCCGCGACGAGCAGGAGGACGACGAGGCCGAGGCCACGCCGGAATCCAGCCAGGAAGCGCAGGACGACCAGACCCAGACCTCCGTCAGCTCCGACGATCTCGCCGATCAGGAAATGAGCGACGAGATGGACATGCCGCAGGCCGATGCGCCGCTGGAGCCACCGCCGCCCCCGCCGCATTCGCAGGCCGATCCGAATTATGCCGTCTACACGACCGAATTCGACGAGGAGATTGCCGCCGAGGACTTGGCCGAACCGGCCGAGCTGGAGCGTCTGCGCCTCTATCTCGATCAGCAGCTCGATCCGCTGAAAGGCGCGGTCTCGCGGCTCGCCAACAAGCTGCAACGCCGCCTGCAGGCACAGCAGAACCGGTCGTGGGAATTCGACCGCGAGGAAGGGATGCTCGATGCGGGCCGCCTCGCCCGCGTTGTCGCGAACCCGACGACGCCGCTCAGCTTCAAGGTCGAGAAGGATACCGAGTTCCGCGACACCGTGGTGACGCTGCTTCTGGACAATTCCGGTTCGATGCGCGGCCGCCCGATCTCGATCGCGGCGATCTGCGCCGACGTGCTCGCCCGTACGCTAGAGCGCTGCGACGTGAAGGTCGAGATCCTCGGCTTCACCACACGCGCCTGGAAAGGCGGTCAGAGCCGTGAGAAATGGCTCGCCGATGGCCGCCCGCAAAGCCCTGGTCGCCTCAACGACCTGCGCCACATCATCTACAAGCGCGCCGATGCGCCGATGCGTCGGACGCGGGCCAATCTGGGCCTGATGATGAAGGAAGGCCTGCTGAAGGAGAATATCGACGGCGAGGCGCTGGAATGGGCGCATCGCCGGATGCTCGCCCGCTCGGAGCAGCGCAAAATCCTCATGGTGATCTCGGACGGCGCGCCGGTGGACGACTCGACGCTGTCGGTGAACCCTGCGATCTATCTGGAAAAACACCTGCGCGACGTAATCGCGATGGTGGAGCGCCGCCGCGCGGTGGAACTGATCGCCATCGGCATCGGCCATGACGTGACGCGCTATTACCAGCACGCGGTGACGATCACCGATGTGGAGCAACTGGCGGGCGCCATGACCGAGCAGCTCGCCTCCCTCTTCGACAGCGATCCGCGGGCCCGCGCCCGCTTCCTCGGGATCAAGAAGGCTATCTGATGTTTCAGGATTTCTCGGTGCAATCGCGCCCCGAACTGGGCCCGCCCCGGCTGGCGGCGCTGCGCGAAGCCATGTCCGCAGCGGGGCTCGACGGCTTCATCATTCCCCGCGCCGATGCGCATCAGGGAGAGTACGTCGCGCCCTGCGATGCGCGGCTGGGGTGGCTGACGGGCTTCACCGGATCGGCAGGCTTCTGCATCGCCCTGCCCGAGATCGCGGGCGTCTTCGTCGATGGCCGCTACCGGGTGCAGGTGCGCGCCGAGGTCTCGCTCGGCCATTTCACGCCGGTGAACTGGCCCGAGGTGAAACCCGCCGACTGGCTCAAGGACCACGCACACGCAGGCGCCAAGATCGGCTTCGATCCGTGGCTGCATACCAAATCCGAGATCGCGAAAATCCGCGAGGGGCTGGAAGGCACCGGCATCGCGCTGATCGAGAGCGAGAACCTCGTGGACCGCGTCTGGAACGACCGCCCTGCCCCGCCCGCCGAACCGGCCCGCATTCACCCGCCGGAATTCGCAGGCGAAACGGCAGCAGAGAAACGCGCCCGTCTGGCCGAAGCGCTGCGCGACGACGATATCGCGGCCGCCGTCCTCACCCTGCCGGACTCGATCTGCTGGCTTCTCAACATTCGCGGCTCCGACATTCCCCGCAACCCGGTGGTGCAGTCCTTCGCGGTGCTCTTCGACGATGGCGCGGTGAAGCTTTTTGCCGATGACGCGAAATTCGACGCCGACCTGCGCGCCCATCTGGGCGACGAGGTCTCGATCCTGCCGCCCGACAGCCTGACCGCCGCGCTGGAGGCGATCGAAGGCCCGGTGCTTGTCGACCCCGACAGCGCACCGCTGGCCGTCTCGCTGCTGCTGGCCGATCACGACACCAAGATCCATGAGGCGCCCGATCCCTGCATCCTGCCGAAAGCGCGCAAGAACGCCGCCGAAGTCGCAGGCATGGAGGCGGCGCATCTGCGCGACGCCACAGCGATGGTCGAGTTCCTGAGCTGGCTCGACACGGAAGCCCCGAAAGGCAAGCTGACCGAGATCGACGTGGTCACCGCCCTTGAGGGCTTCCGCCGCGACACCAACGCGCTGATCGACATCTCCTTCGAGACGATCTGCGGCGCGGGTGGCAATGGCGCGATCGTCCATTACCGCGTGAACGAGGACACCAACCGGCCCGTGAAACCGGGTGAATTGCTGCTGGTGGATTCGGGCGGCCAATATGTCGACGGCACCACCGACATCACCCGCACCGTCGCCGTGGGCGATGTGCCGGAAGATGCGAAACGCCCCTTCACCCGCGTGCTGCAAGGCATGATCGCGCTGTCGCGCACGCGCTTCCCGCGCAGCGTGGCAGGCGCCCATCTCGATGCGCTCGCCCGTGCGCCGCTTTGGGCCGAGGGCTGGGATTACGATCACGGCACCGGCCATGGCGTCGGCGCTGCGCTCTGCGTGCACGAAGGCCCCGCGCGGATTTCTCGGGTGTCGACCCTGTCGCTCGAACCCGGAATGATCCTGTCGAACGAGCCGGGCTATTACCGCGAGGGCGCATTCGGCATCCGGATCGAGAACCTGATCCTCACCGAAGAGGCCGAGGCTAAGGGCGACAATCGCGACCAACTGTCCTTCTCGACGCTGACCTGGGTGCCGATCGACCGCCGCCTGATCGATGTCGAGCTGCTTGGTCCCGAAGAGCGCGACTGGCTCGACGCCTATCACGCCGAGGTGCTGGAGCGGATCGCGCCGAAGGTCAGCGAGCGCGCCAAGGCCTGGCTGCAAACCGCCTGCGCGCCGATCTGAGACTGCGCGCGCCGAAAGCCGTCGGATGCCTCCGGCGGGGATATTTAGGGCAATTGGAAGGGAAGCCTGCGCTCTGCTTCCAACTGCTCCAAATATCCCCCGCGGAGCGTCCAGCAGGACCCGCAAGCGCCATCGCTTACAGGTCGAGCACGGCCTTTGCCGCCCGCGCGATGACGATTTCCTCGTTGGTCGGGATCACGAGCACCCGCACCGCGCCCGCCCCGATGTCACGCGCATTCTCGGCATTGGCGGCCTGGTCAATCTCGATCCCGAGGAAGCCCAGTCCCTCGCAGGCCTGCGCGCGCACGCGCGCCGAATTCTCTCCGATCCCGCCGGTGAAGACGATCCCGTCCAAGCCGCCCATCGCCGCCGCCATCGCGCCGATCTGACGCTTGATGCGAAAGCAGAAATAGTCGATCGCTTCTTTCGCTTTGGGGTCGCTTGATCCTTCCAGCGTGCGCATATCGTTGGAGATGCCGGACATGCCCAGAAGCCCGGATTCCTTGTAGAGCAGCGTCGATATCTCGGACGCGCTCATCCCCTCCTGATCCATCATGTAGAGCAGGATGCCGGGATCGAGCTCGCCCGGACGCGTGCCCATCGGCAGCCCTTCGAGCGCGGAAAACCCCATCGTCGAGGTGACCGACTGGCCGTTCTCGATCGCGCACATCGACGCGCCCGAGCCCAAGTGCGCCACGATCATCCGCCCCTTGTGCAAGTCGGGCTCGGTGCGGGTCAGCTCGCCATTGATGAAATCATAGCTCAGCCCGTGAAAGCCGTAGCGGCGCACGCCTTTCTCGTAATAGCGGCGCGGCAGGGCGAAAGTGTCGCTGACGAAGGGATGGCCGCGATGAAAGGCGGTGTCGTAGCAGGCGACCTGCGGCGTGCCGGGGAAGGTATCGACCGCCGCGCGGACACCGGCGAGGTTATGCGGCTGGTGCAGCGGCGCGAAGGGGGCGAGCTTGGCCAGCTCCTTCATCAGCGGTTCGGACAGGGGCTCGGGGGCGGCATGGTCGATCCCGCCATGCACGATCCGGTGGCCGACCGCGATCACTTCCAGCCCCGGAAAGGCGCTTTGAAACGCCGCAAGCGCGGTGTGGAGCGCCGCCGCATTGGTCGCGAAATCGTCCGGGGCGGAGGCGGGCAGCGGTAGCGGCGCGCCATCGGGGCCGCTGAGTTTCATCGCTGCCTCGCGCCGCCCGATCCGGTCGACATGTCCAAGTGCGAGCGTGTCGAGGTCTTCCGAGAACAGCCCCAGTTTCAGCGAGGAGGAGCCGGAGTTCAGCGTCAGGATCGCGCGGGTTGTCATGCGCGGTCCCCACAGGTTCGATGGTAGTGGATCGAGGCCACGGCGGCGGAGGCCAGCCGCGCCATACCGCTATCGGAGCGCGAATTCAGGATCACCGGCACTTTCGCGCCCAGCATCAGCCCCGCCCCTTCCGCGTGGGAGATATAGGCGAGCTGCTTGGCCAACATATTCGCGGAATCGATGCCGGGTGCTACCAGCACCTCGGCCCGGCCCGCCACGGCCGAACGGATGCCTTTGGTGCGCGCGGCAGCCAGATCGACGGCATTGTCCATCGCGAGCGGCCCATCGACCTCGCCTCCGGTGATCTGCCCGCGCTCTGCCATCTTCGACAAGAGCGCCGCATCGAGGGACGACGGGATCGCGGGCGTCACGGTCTCGACCGCAGACAGCACGCCCACTTTCGGCACCTCGATCCCGATCGAGATCGCCACGTCGATCGCGTTTTGCACGATATGCACCTTGGTCTCGAGATCGGGCGCGATGTTGATCGCGGCATCGGTGACGATCAGCGGATGCACGACACCGGGCACATCCATCACGAAGACATGGGTGAAGCGTTTGCCGATCCGCAGCCCCGTCGCCTTGTCGAGCATCGGCTTCAGGAGCGCATCGGTATGCAGATGGCCCTTCATCACCGCGCCGGCGCGGCCCTCGTTGACCAGCTGCACCGCCATGCGCGCGGCATCGCGGGCGGTCTCGGCGGGCAGGATCTCGAACTTGGTTACGTCGCGGCCCAGTTCCTTCGCGACGGACATGATCTTTTCGGGATGGCCGATCAACAGCGGCTCGATCAGGTGATGTTCGGCGGCGAGGAGCGCACCGTCGAGTGACACCGGCTCTTCGGGGCAGACGACGGCGGTGACCAGATCGGGCAGCGGCTCGGCCTTCTCCAGCAGTTTCTCGAAATGGCGATGGCGCTGCGAGATCAGTCCCGGCACTTCGAGCGCATCGAATTTCAAATGTTTCTGCGGGGCATGAACCTCGGCCTCGCCCTCGACGATCAGCGCGTCGTCACCCACACGGCGCACTTCCGTCTTCATCCGCAGAAGATCGCCAGGCAGCTTCTCGAGCACCTCGACGCGGGCGCAGAGCTCCTGCCCGGCGGCCGCGAGATCGTGGAAGCGCAGGCTTTGCGAGCGATAGAGCGTCCCCGGCCCCGGCAGCAGATTACCCAGCACGGCGGTGATCAGCGAGGCCACGAACATGCCCGGCGCATAGGCCTCCTTCTGGCCGTCGCCATCGCCGTCCTCGGCCTCCAGATGAACCGGGTTGTGATTGCCCGAGGCCGCCGCGAAGACATAGAAATCATCGGCCGTGCACAGCCGCTTCAACTCCGCCGATTGACCGACCTCGATCTCGTCCCATTTCCGGCTCTCGAACATCATGGCGCGCTCCTTCTTCATTGCCTGCCGCGCAAGTCTGACGGACCCGCGCGCTGCTAGCTAGGCAGAGATTCGCGACAAATCCTTGATCCGAGACAAAAACCGCCGACAAACCGCAGGAACCCTTTCACTCGCGCGCGGCTGAGCCTAAAGCTTGGGCACCACAAGACGGAGGCGGGCATGGCATTGGTAGAGGCGCTGGCGGAACTCGAAACTTTGCTGGGCGACCGGCTCGACGCCTCGAAAGGCGCGCGCGACCAGCACGGCCGCAACGAGACATGGTTCGCTTTCGCGCCGCCCGATGCGGTGGCCTATCCGATCAGCGCCGAAGAGGTCAGCGCGATTGTGAAAATCTGCGCCGCCCATGACGTGCCGATCACGCCCTATGGCACGGGCACCTCGCTGGAGGGCCATGCCGTGCCGGTGCGCGGCGGGATCAGCCTCGATCTGATGAAGATGGACCGCGTGGTGGACGTTCTGGCCGAGGACATGCAGGTGCGCGTCCAGCCCGGCGTGACCCGCGAGGCGCTCAACGAAGACCTGCGCGCGACGGGGCTGTTCTTCCCGGTCGATCCGGGCGCAAATGCCTCTCTTGGCGGTATGGCGGCGACCCGGGCGAGCGGGACGACGACGGTGGGCTATGGCTCGATGCGCGACAATGTGGCGGCGCTGGAAGTGGTGCTGGCCGACGGTCGCATCATCCGCACCGGCAGCCGCGCGAAGAAATCCTCGGCGGGCTACGATCTGACCGCGCTGATGGTGGGCTCGGAAGGCACGCTCGGGATCATCACCGAGCTGACGCTGCGCCTCCATGGCCAGCCCGAGGCGATCTCGTCTGCGGTCTGTGCCTTCGACACACTGGAAGCGGCGGTCGAGACGGTGCAGATGACGATCCAGATGGGCATCCCGATGGCCCGCATCGAATTCGTCGACGACCTCACCGCGCAGATCTTCAACGAGGCCAACGGCACCAATTTCCCCGCGAAACCGCATCTGATGATCGAGTTTCACGGCTCGGAAAGCGGTGTGGCCGAAGCCTCCGAGCGGTTCGGCGAGGTCGTGGCCGAGATGGGCGGCGCCGATTTCCAATGGGCGACGACGACCGAGGACCGCAACAAGCTGTGGAAGATGCGCCACGGCGCCTACCCTGCCACGATCGCGCATCGCCCCGGCTGCATGGGGCTGGTGACCGATATCTGCGTCCCGATCTCGCGGCTGGCAGAGGCCGTGGCCGCGACCAAGCATGACATTCTCGAGGCCGGGCTGATCGGCCCCGTGGTGGGCCATGTCGGCGACGGAAATTTCCACTCGGTCCTGCTGCTCGATCCCGAGGATAAGGACGAGTTCAAACGCGCCAAGCAGGTGGCCGCGAAGATGGCCGAACGTGCGCTGGAGATGCAGGGCACCGTCACCGGCGAGCACGGCATCGGCATGGGCAAGATGGGCTATATGCGCGGCGAGCATGGCGCGGGCTGGGACGTGATGGGCCAGATCAAGCGCGCGCTCGACCCGCAGAACATTCTCAATCCCGGCAAACTGGTGGAGCAGGACGAATGAGCTTCGAGACCCCGGACGCGCTGCCGCGCGCCTTTGCGAAAGCCTGGGGCGCGCGCGACGCGCAGGCGCTTGCGGGCTTCTTCGCGGAGGACGCCGATTTCATCTCGCTCACCGGCGGGATCGCCTCGGGCCGCACCCAAATTGCGGAACTCTTCGCAGGTGAACTCGCCGGCGCCTTCTCGCGCGCGCGACTGGTAACCGGCAAGGCCAAATCGCGCGCCGTCGGCGCCGAGGCCGCGGTCGTCCTCCAACGCTTCGTCCTGACCGGGATCATCACCGAAAACGGCGCAGATGCGGGCCGGATCGGCTGCACGCTGGCCGCAACGCTCGGGCTGACGCCAGCGGGCTGGGAAATCGTCGCCGCGCAATTCGTGGTGGAGGCAGGGTAAGCCCCCCGGAGGGAGGCCTCCCCTCCCCTTAACCCCTCAGCAGGTCCAGCGCGGCAGCTTTCGCCGCGTCCGTGACTTCGGCGCCTGCGATCATGCGGGCGATTTCGTCGGTGCGCTCGGCTGTGGCCAGCGCGCGGACTTCGGAAGTGGTCATGTCGTTGTTGACCGATTTGGCGACGCGGAAATGGGTCGCGCCGCGGGCGGCGACCTGCGGGGAATGGGTGACGACGAGGACCTGTGCGCCCTCGGCCAGTTTCGCCAGACGGCGGCCCACGGCATCGGCGGTGGCTCCGCCCACGCCGCGGTCGATCTCGTCGAAGATCAGGGTCAGCGTATCGGCACCGCGCGCGAGCACGACTTTCAGCGCGAGCAGGAAGCGCGACAGCTCGCCGCCCGACGCGATCTTATTGAGCGGCCCAGCCGGCGCGCCGGGGTTGGTGGCGACGGTGAAGCGCACGGTATCGGTGCCCTCGGCACCGGGCTCGCCCTCCGACAGCCGCGTCTCGAACACGGCGCGATCCATCTTCAGCGGCGCCAATTCGCCCGCCATCGCGGCGTCGAGCTGCCCTGCAGCCTCGGCACGCGCCTTCGACAGCGCAGCGGCGGCCTTGTCATAGGTTGCGCCTGCTTTCGCGAGATCAGCCTCGAGCGCGCCGATCCCTTCCTCGCCCGCGTCCAGGGCGGTCAGCTTCTCGCGCAGGCCTTCGGCGAAATCGGCCAGTTCATCGGCGAGCACACCATGCTTGCGCGCAAGGCCACGGATCGCGAACAGACGTTCCTCGCAGGCCTCCAAGGCATGGGGATCGAAATCGAGCGCATCCAGCGCGGTCTCCACGCCTTGCGCCGCGTCACCCAGTTCGAGGAAGGCGCGTTCCAAAGCCGCCAGCGGCGCGTCGAGCCGCCCCTCGGCCCGGTCCGCAGCGCCCTGCAGCCAGCGATCGGCGTCGCGCATCATCCCCTCCGCCCCTTCCGGGCCGAGGGCGGAAAAGGCACGCGACACATCTTCGCGGATTTTCGCGGCGCCCTGCATCAGGCGGCGCTGGCTGTCGAGTTCGGCTTCCTCGCCGGGTTTCGGATCGAGCGTGTCGAATTCCTTCACCGCATAGCGCAGGAATTCTTCCTCCTCCTTCACCGCAGCGAGAGAACTCCGCGCCGCCTCCAGCTTGCGCGCAGCCGCCGCCCGCGCTTTCCACGCCGCGCGGGTGGCCTCCAGCAGATCGGAATGGCCCGCGAAGGCATCGAGCAGCGCCCGGTGGCCGCGTTCGTTGAGCAGGCCGCCATCGTCGGATTGGCCGTGCAGCTCCACCAGCGAGGCGGAGACCTGCCGCAGCACGTCGCCCGACGCCCGGCGGTCGTTGATCCACGCAGTCTTGCGTCCGTCGCGCGCATTCACCCGGCGCAGGATCAATTCGTCTGAGACGGGGATGCCCGCTTCGGCCAGTACCTCGCGCGCGGGGTGATCGGAGGGCAGCTCGAACACCGCCGTCACCTCGCCCTGATCGGCGCCCTGACGCACCAGTTCGGCCCGTCCGCGCCAGCCCAGCACGAAGCCCAGACAATCGAGCAGGATCGACTTGCCCGCCCCGGTCTCGCCGGTCAGCACATTGAGGCCGGGGCCGAAGTCCAGCTCCAGCCTCTCGATAATCAGAATGTCGCGGATATCCAGCGAATGTAGCATTTCAGACCATGAGGGCCCCGATCAGAGCCACTTGCCCTGAACCACCTGACGATACACGCTGGACAACCATCCGTTGCCCTTCGCCTCGGGCTTCAACCCACGCTTTTGCAGCAGGTTGTAAGCGTCCTGATAGAAGGGCGAGGACTGGAAGTTGTGGCCGAGGATCGCGCCTGCGGTCTGCGCCTGATCGTTGATGCCGAGCGCCAGATAGGCCTCCACCAGACGTTCCAGCGCCTCGGGCGTGTGGGTCGTCGTCTGGAATTGCTCCACCACCACGCGGAAGCGATTGATCGCCGCCGTGTAGTTGCCGCGCTTGAGGTAGTAGCGCCCGATCTCCATTTCCTTGCCCGCGAGGTGGTCGAAGGCGAGGTCGAATTTCAGGATCGCCGACTGGGCGTATTCCGAATCCGGGTATTTCTCGATCACGTCGCGCAGCGCCTGCAGCGCCTGGAAGGTCAGGCCCTGATCGCGGCCGACCTCGTCGATCTGATCGTAATAGCTGAGCGCGAGAAGATATTGCGCATAGGCAGCATCTTCGTCGCCCGGATAGGTGTCGAGGAATCGCTGCGCCGAAGCGCGGGCTTCTTCGTAATTCTTCGCCTTATGCTGGGCATAGGCTTCCATGATCAACGCGCGCTTGGCCCATTGCGAATAGGGGTAAAGCCGCTCGACCTCGGAGAAATACTTCAGCGCGGTATTGGGGCGGCGCGGATTGCCGACCTCCAGCTCGTATTCGCCACGCTCGTAGATTTGCTTGGCCGTGAAGTTTTCGAGGTTCGGTGCTTTGTTCGGGTCAGTACCGCAGGCGGAAAGCGCCATTACAAGACCAAGAGCCCCGAGTTTCGCTGCCGCCAGTTTGCCGCGCGCCATGCCCTGCCCCATCCCTCTTTCGTTGCCGGAGAAAGGCCCCGGACCCGTCAATCACTACCCCGTTTCGGAGGCCGTTCGGCATGTCCTAGCATAGAAAAATCCGGGGCGCAAAATGCCTTTGCGGGTTTTGACGCCCCTTTTCCCGATGCCCGCGAACCCGTGACCGGGCCGCGATGCATTCAGGCCGATGCCAGTGCCGCTGCCGAGCATACACCAGCGCCGGGCAAGCTGTAAGCCTGCGCGGGCGAACAGGTTTCCCAGCACCACGCATCGGGGCGCTCGAACAACGCCCGCAGAAGCTGGTTGGTCATCGCGTGACCCGCGCGGTTGCCACGATAGCGACCGAGGATCGGCGCGCCCGCAAGCGCGAGATCGCCAAGCGCATCGAGCATCTTGTGGCGCACGGGTTCATCCGCGTGACGCAGACCGCCGGGGCTGAGCACCTTGTCGCCATCGACGACCACGGCATTCTCGAAAGTGCCGCCGAGGCTGAGCCCTTTCTCGCGCATCGCGTCGACATCGGCGAGACGGCAGAAGGTGCGGCTGTCCATCAGCTCGCGTACGAAAGCGCCATTGGCCATTTTGAGGCGCTTGCTCTGACGACCGATCGCGGCGTCGGTGAAGTCGATCGCGAAATCGATCTCGAGGCCCGCGGCAGGTTCGATGCGCGCCACGGCCTGACCGTTGCGCACTTCGACCGGCTTCAGGATGCGGATCGCGCGCAGTTCAGCGGCAAGCTCACGCAAACCAGCCGCGCGGAACGCCGCGACGAACTGGGCCGAAGACCCGTCGAGGATCGGCACTTCCGGCCCGTCCAGCGAGATCAGCGCGTTGTGGATGCCCGAGCCCACGAGAGCCGCCATCAGGTGCTCGATCGTGGAGACCTGAACGCCGTCTTCGTTTTCGATCAGCGTGCAGAGCGTCGCGCTCGGCACGTTGCTCCACAAAGCGGGCACACGCGGGTTCACGCCGGACACATCGGTGCGACGGAACACGATTCCATGGCCCGCGGGCGCCGGATGCACATGCATCTCGACTGGGGCGCCCGAATGGAGCCCAACGCCGGAAAAGGCCACGGATTTGGCAAGCGTCGTCTGCACGATAACCTCACAACTTTTTTCTCTGGCGATCCACGAACACACGGGTCCGAGAGCCGCAGCATCAGTTAGTCAGAGACGGCGGGGTTAACAATTCACTCTTTGTAACGGCCTGAAACATTGCGACCGTGATCTGGCGGAAGGCCGCGCAGAAGCACATAAAGCCCTGATATAGAATGAAAAAAGGCCCGCTCTCGCGGACCTTTTTCGGCGTTTCGTGAAGTCTTTGTGAGCGATTAATTCGCCTGACGGCGCAGGAATGCCGGGATCTCGATGCGATCCTGATCCTCGGATTGCTCGTCATCATAGGCCTCGGCACGCGGCTGAGCAGTCTGCGGACGCGGCTGTTGGGGCTGCGGCGCGGGCTGCTGCGGAGCGTGCTGCTGGGGCGCGTGGCCCTGCTCGGCATGGCCGTGGCCGGTCATGCGATTGATCAGCGAATTGATGCCAAAGCGCGGACGCTCTGCCTGCGGCTGCGGTTGCGGCTGCTGCGGTGCGGCCGGGCGAGTCGCCGCCATCGGACGCTGCGCGGGCGCGCTCGACGGAGCCTTGTTCACCGCCGCCTCGAGACGACGCAGGGCTTCCGGCGACGGGGTGCCGGGCTGACGCGGACGCGGTGCGACATAGTCATGCGCGCCGTCTTCGACATGCAGGTCCTGCGTGGGTGCAGGCTGCGGACGATAGGCCGGCGGCGGCAGGTCGTCAGCGGCTTCCTGAGCGCGCGGCTGCTCCATCGTGGCGCGAGCTGCCGGCGCGTCGAACAGGGTCCGCTCTTGTGCGGTCTGCTGCGGCGCGGGCTGCGGGGCTGCCTGAGCGGCCGGTGCCTGTTGCGGCGCGGGCTGCGGGGCCGGAGCGGGCTGCGGCGCCGGAGCAGGCGCATGCTCGATGGTAGCTTCGGCTGCGGTTTCCGCGGGCTTCAGCGGCTCGGCGAGCGAGCGGCGCGGCACCGGGACTTCCGCCGGGGTGGCCAGCGCATCTATACCGGTCGCGACCACGGAGACGCGCATCGCGCCTTCCATGTCGGGGTCCAGCGTCGAGCCGACGATGATGTTGGCATCCGCATCGACCTCTTCGCGAATGCGGTTCGCCGCTTCGTCGAGTTCGAAAAGCGTCAGGTCGTAGCCGCCGGTGATGTTGATCAGCACGCCCTTGGCGCCTGCCAGCGAAATCTCGTCGAGAAGCGGGTTCGCGATGGCCTTCTCGGCGGCCTGAACCGCGCGATCTTCGCCCGTCGCCTCGCCGGTGCCCATCATCGCCTTGCCCATCTCGTCCATCACCGCACGCACGTCGGCGAAGTCGAGGTTGATCAGGCCCGGACGGACCATCAGGTCGGTCACGCCCTTCACGCCCTGATACAGAACGTCGTCCGCCATCGAGAAGGCTTCGGTGAAGGTGGTCTTCTCATTGGCCAGACGGAACAGGTTCTGGTTCGGAATGATGATCAGCGTGTCGACGACCTTCTGGAGCTCTTCGAGGCCCTGCTCGGCCTGACGCATCCGCTTGGAGCCTTCGAACTGGAAGGGCTTGGTCACGACGCCGACGGTTAGCACGCCCAGCTCACGCGCAGCCTGCGCGATGATCGGGGCCGCGCCGGTGCCGGTGCCACCGCCCATGCCGGCGGTGATGAAGCACATATGCGCGCCTGCGAGGTGATCGACGATCGCCTCGATGCTTTCTTCGGCCGCGGCTGCGCCCACCGTGGGACGGGCGCCTGCGCCCAGACCTTCGGTGACCTTGGTGCCCATCTGGACCCGGGCCTGCGACTTGGACTGCTGCAGCGCCTGAGCGTCGGTATTCGCGACCACGAATTCCACGCCCTCAAGCTGCTGCTCGATCATGTTGTTGACCGCGTTCCCGCCCGCGCCCCCGACGCCGAATACGGTGATCCGGGGCTTCAGGTCCTCGTGCTCTGACATCATCAAATTCAACGCCATGTGGTATGTCCGCCTGTTGTTGCTGCCCGACCCTGTCCCAGGCCGATTTCAATGGAAATTAGACCGATTTTAGCGATGAATCGCCGCAGCGTCACGTAAAAAACCGCTTCGGACCACAAAATCTGGAGCTCCAGATTCCGTGACCAGCGGTATTTCGCGCAGACGTCAGCATATTGTGTGGATGATGCGGCCAGACCGCCGCCGCTACGCGAACTTGAACTTCGCGCGACAGGGGCCTGAGATCAGTCAATTTTCACTTTTGCAACATTTCACCAATTATCGCGGAACCAGCGGATGGCCCGGCGCAGCGAGCGCCCGCCCAGCGTTTCGGGGGGCATCTCGAAATCCCACCACTCGTCTTGCGGATGCGCCGCGAAAAGCGACAGACCCACCACGGAAGAGAAGCCCGAGCCGGTCGCGGCCTGCGGCAGACCCTGCACCCGCATGGGCCGCCCGAGCCGCACATTCTGGCCGAGGATTCGCGCGGCCAGCCCGTCGAGACCGGGAATCTGGCTCGCCCCGCCCGTCAGCACGATCTGCTTCGAGGGCAGATGCTCGAACCCCGCAGCATCGAGGATCGCGCGCACGTCTTCGAGGATTTCCTCGACGCGCGGGCGCATTATTCCGATCAGTTCGGCGCGGCTCACCTGGCGGCGATCCTTTTCCCAGTCGCCGGAGTCGCCGCCCAGCTCGATCATCTCGCGATCGTCCATGCCGGTGGCGACAACGCCGCCGTGGAAGGTCTTGATCCGCTCGGCCACCGACATCGGCACCCGCAGCCCCGCCGCGATGTCGCGCGTGACATGCTCGCCGCCCAGCCGCACCGCGTCGGCATAGATCATGTGTTTCTTCATGAAGATCGACACGCCGGTCGCGCCGCCGCCCATGTCGATGCAGGCCGCGCCCAGTTCCTGCTCGTCCTCGACGAGGCTGGAGACGCCCGAAACGTACGCCGAGCTGGCGATGCCCGCGAGTTCGAGATCACAGCGACGGATGCAATAGATCAGGTTCTGGATCGCGGTGTCGGAGACGGTCAGCAGATGCATGTCGACCGCGAGGCGTTGCCCCGCATGGCCCCGCGGATCGGCCAGACCCGAGCGGTGATCTAGCGCGAAGTTCACCGGCTGCGCATGCAGCACCTCGCGCCCTGCCCCGAGCGGCGGGATATCGCACGATGCCAGCACGCGGCTCACATCGACCTCGGTGACCTGATCGCCCTGCACTTCGATCTCACCCGCCAGCCCGTAGGAGCGCGGCTCGGCGCCCGCGAAACAGGCAATGACGTGATCGACTCGGGTATTGGCCATCTTCTGCGCCGCCTGCACGGCGGTCCGGATCGCGCGTTCGGTCTCTGCCATCGCGTCGATCTCGCCGAAGCGCACGCCGCGCGAACGGGTCGTCGCCGCCCCGATCACCCGAACCGAGGCGTGACCGGCCAGCGAGTCCTCGTCCTCGGACCCGTTGGGATTGTCGAATTTCAGAACGAGGCAGGCGATCTTGGAACTGCCGATATCAAGAAGCGCGATCACGCCCCGTTGCATCGCTGCCTTACGCATGTTGCGCATCGCGCGCTGGAACTCGTAGAGATCGGTCATTGCGTGGCCCTCGCTTTGAGAATGTCAGACTGCACCCGGCGGAATTCGGCGAGCGCGTTATCGCTGAGCCGGATCGTCGGGCGGTCCTTGTTTCGAAAATCAATCACGGTGAAATCGCGGGCGAGCAGATCCTCGGCGGTATTGAGCGCGAGGATGCGGTCGAGTGCGGCGACGGGATCTGTCTCGGGCAGCATGATGCGCTGGTTATGATCGAGCACGAGGTCCCAGCGGCGCTCGCCCAGCCGCTCCAGCCCGCGCAGACGCGGCAGAAGCGGACCGGCATCGGCAATGATTTCCAGCGCCTCGGGCACCGCCTTATCCGCGCCCATGCCGGAAATCACCGGCAGATCGGGGCGCGCTTCGCGCGAAATCAGCGTAGCCACCCGGTGGCCCGACGCGTCGAGCATCTCGAGACCGCCCGGCTGGCGCCAGAGGATCGCGGGGACGCGCTCGGTCACGTCGGCCTCGAGCACCCCGCCCGGACGGATCACCAGCCGCGCATCGGCCACCGCATCGAGGCGGCGGATCGTGTCGCGATAGGCGTCGAGGTCGATATCGAAGCTCGACGCAGGCAGCCCCACCGGCAGCATCGCGCGCACGGCATGGGCGACCTCGGGGCTCGCGCCTTCGATCTTGAGGAGCTTGACCATGAATTCGGGGCGATGCTCGATCGCGTCCTTCACATCCTGCACCTGCGCGACCAGATCGGCGCGGCGGCCCGGATCGCCCAGCCACAGGCCGAGGCCCGCGACGATCAGAACAATCGGCACGCCGATCCGGGTGAAGGCACGCACGGCGGGCGTGAGCCACAGCCGTTCGAGTTTGAAAGCAAGCCGCGACGGTGCGGGATCGCGGCGGGTAGGACGTTTGGAGCGTTGGTAAACACGAGGGGCCATGCCACCCGAAGGGCCTTGGCGATGCCCGGGGGCTTCGCGCGGCGGGGCACCGTTCAGCGGCCGCATGAGGCGTCCTCCACCAACCAGGCGCAGAGCTCGGGGAAATCGATGCCGCAATGCGCGGCCTGTTCGGGCGAAAGCGAGGTGGGCGTCATGCCCGGCTGGGTGTTGGTCTCCAGCAGCACCAGACCGGCCAGCCCCCTGCCCTCGTCCCAGCGGAAATCGGTGCGCGAGAGCCCCCGGCAGCCCAGAACTTGATGCGCGCGGACCGCGTAATCGAGGCAGGCTTCGGTGATCTCGACGGGGATTTCGGCGGGCAGAACGTGACGCGAGCCGCCGGGGCGGTATTTCGCGTCATAGTCGTACCAGCCCTCGGTGATGATCTCGGTCACGCAAAGCGCGCGCTCGCCCATCACGGAAACAGTCAGTTCGCGGCCCGGGGCGTAGGTCTCGACCATCACCTCTTCGGGCATCTCGGCCGACAGCTGCGGCGGGGAGTTCGCGCCGTCCATCACCAGATAGACGCCGACCGAGGAGCCCTCGTTATTCGGCTTCACGACATAAGGTGCGGGCAGCACGTGCCGCGCCATCACGTCGTCCTTCGTGGCGATCACGGATTGCACGATCGGCAGGTTCGCGGCGGCATAGGCCTGCTTGGCGCGCGCCTTGTCCATCGCCAGCGCCGAGGCCAGCACACCGGAATGCGTGTAGGGGATGCGGAGCCATTCGAGCATGCCCTGAACGCAGCCATCCTCGCCCCAGCGACCATGCAAAGCATTGAAAACGCAATTGGGCGCGGCATCGCTCAGCCGTTGCGGAAGATCCTCTCCCGCGTCAATCTCGATCACTTCGAAACCCGCCGTGCGCAACGCCTTGGCGCATTCGCGCCCCGAGGACAGAGACACCTCCCGCTCAGCAGAAGGGCCGCCCAGAAGAACCGCCACACGGTGGGATGCCCTGCTCGACATACCCGCTACTTTCGCCTCATGCGGGGGTTGACCCCCGTCCGGTAATTGCGTTGCAGGGTGGAGGTCTTACGCCTCGAATTCTCCTACACGCATGATTTCCCACTCTAGCGAAATTCCGCTCGATTGCACAACCTTTTTGCGCACCTCTTCCCCGAGATTTTCGAGATCGGCCGCGGTCGCCCCGCCAGTGTTGATCATAAAGTTGCTGTGTTTTTCCGACATTTGCGCGCCACCGATGCGCGCGCCGCGCATTCCGGCGTCGTCGATGACCTTCCACGCCTTCAATTCGTGCGTGTCATCGGCCCGGCCCGTCGAGGAAAAGCCCGCCGGGTTGCGGAAGGTCGATCCGGCGGTGCGGTCCTTGGTGGGTTGGGTCGCGTCGCGCTTGGCCAGTTGCTCAGCCATATGCGCTTCAAGCGCGTCGGGGTCACCGGCCTCCGCCCGGAACGTCGCGCCGGTCAGCACCCAGCCTTCGGGCAAATCGCTCTGACGGTAGGCGAAGTTCAGATCCCCGGGCGTGAGCGTGACCCGCTCCCCTGCCCGCGTGATCACGCGCGCTTCGATCAGGTGATCGGCGACGTAAGAGCCGTAGCAGCCCGCATTCATCCGCACCGCCCCGCCGATCGCGCCAGGAATGGTGCGCAGGAAGGTCAGGTCGAGCCCCGCCTGCGCGGCCTTGCGCGCGACATGGGCGTCGAGCGCCGCGGCGCCCGCGGTGACCGTGTCGCCCTTGCAGGCGATGCCGTTGAAGCCCCGCCCCATGCGGATCACCACCGCCCGCAGTCCCCCATCGCGCACGATCAGGTTTGAACCTACGCCCATCGGGAAGACCGCGATCTCCTCGGGCAGCCCTTTGAGGAACTCTGCAAGGTCATCCTCGTCGGCAGGCTGGAACAGCCAGTCCGCCGGGCCGCCCACGCGCAGCCAGGTCAGCGAGTCGAGCGGACGGTTCGGCGTCAGCGCACCGCGCGGGGTATAGGTCGAAGGACAATCAGTCATGGCGCATCTCGTAGCCGCGCGCGCAGGGCGAGGCAAGCGATCCCGATCTCATTCAGCGGGGTCACGCGTACCCCGCAGCGCACGGACGAGAAAAATGACCGGCCAGCGCAGCACTGACATGCCGCCCGCCAGCACCAGCAGCCCCATGATCGGGCCGTTCTGATAAGTCACCCAGCCCACCAGCGGCACGCCCACCGCGATCAGCCCCCACGCGCCCGGCCAGTGGAACCGCCTCGGTCCCATCGCGATCAGCGTGGCAATGAGCGCCCAGACACAGGCAAGAACGAGCGAGACGGTCATGAGAAACCTCCCAGGGCTGCGATCAGGGCCGCTCCGGCGACCAATGCGCCCACGACCGGAACGGCCATAGGCACCTTGAACGGCGCATAGTCGGACCGGCTTTTCAGCGCGACGAGCGACAGGTTAACGAGAAGGAAGACGCCCAGAAGCACCTTCGACGTGATGCCGGCCAATTGCTCGACCGGAGCGGCGAGTGCAAGCGCAATCATCGCCATACCGCAAAGAAGAGTCGCGAGGACCGGCGTGCCAAAGCGCGGATGCGCCTGATGAAAAACGGACAGCGCAGGGCTGCGGCGACCCAGACCGAACAGCACGCGCGCCGCCATCACCACCTGCGCAAGCACTCCGTTGAGCGCCGCCGCCACCGCGATCGCGGCGAGGATGCCCGGCCCGTGCCCCGCCGATTGCCAAACCAGCGCCAGCGGCTGCTCGGAGTGGGCGAGATCGGCCAGCGGCACCGCGCGCACGGCGGCATAGCTTACGGTCAGATAGAGGATGGCGGTGATCGCCAGCGCAGCAAGGATTGCACGCGGCATGTCGCGGATCGGGTCGCGCATCTCCTCGGACATGTTCACCATGTCCTCGAAGCCGATGAAGGCGAAGAAAGCGAGCGACGCGGCCGCCGCGATCCCGGCCCAATGCGGCGCGGGCAGCGGCGTGAGATCGGGGCTCGGATCGGCGGAGACCCCCGCCCAGATCACCAAAACCAGCCCGACCACTTCGACAAGCGTCAGCGCCACGGCGAGCCCCACGGATTCCAGCACGCCGAGGCAGGCCACGCCGATCAGCACCAGCCCAAAGGCGATCATCACGCCCTCGACCGGTAACGGCACCAGCAGTGTCAGATAGCCAGCCCCACCACGCAGCACCGCCGCCGCCGACACTGTGCCTGCCACGACGATGCCAAGCCCCACGATCAGCGCCAGCGCATGGCTGCGCAGCCCTTCCTCGACAAAGGCGGCCTCTCCGGCAGCTTCGGGGATGCGTGAGGACAATTCGGCATAGGAGAGCGCCGACGGCGCCGCGATCAGCCCCGCCAGCACGAAGGCCAGCGGCGCCCAGATCCCGGCCTGCGCCGCGACCGCGCCGACCAGTACATAGATACCCGCGCCCACCATGACGCCGACCCCGTAGCCGGTCATCAGCCACGGACCCAATCGGCGTTTCAGATGCGTCTCGTCACGCATGACGCGGCCCTTCTTGCCCACATGAGACGACGTGGCAGCGCCGCAAGTCTTTTCGATGTCGTGCCGGGTCGCCCCGGCGCCTGCTCAGCCCCCCAGCTTCGCAGGCAGGTTGTTCGCCCAGGTCGAGATCGTCCCCGCCCCGAGGCAGACGACGATATCGCCGGGACGCGCCTGTTCACGCACCAGCCGAGCCAGATCATCTTCCGACAAAATGGCACGAGCATGACGGTGGCCATGCGCGATCAGCCCGGCGACCAGATCGTCGCGCGTGGCCCCCTCGATCGGCTCCTCGCCTGCCGAGAAGACCTCAGCGATAGCGACGACGTCGGCCTCGTTGAAACAGGTGCAGAAATCGTCGAACAGCGAATGCAGGCGCGAATAGCGGTGCGGCTGGTGGACCGCGATCACCCGTGCGCCCGGCTTCACCGCCTGACGCGCCGCTTTCAGCACGGCGGCAATCTCGACCGGGTGGTGGCCGTAATCGTCGATGATCGTGACCCCGCCCAGCACGTCGCCGACCTTGGTGAAGCGCCGGTTCACGCCGCCGAAGCTCGCCAGAGCTTCCTTGATCTCGCCCATCTTCATCCCGAGATGGCGCGCCACCGCGACCGCGGCCAGCGCGTTCGAGACGTTATGATCGCCCGGCATCGGCAGCGTGCAGCCCTCGATCACCGGCTTGCCCTCTTCGCCCTGCAGCGCGATGTCGAAATGCGCGACGCCCGCGTCGTAATGCAGGTTGATCGCGCGGATATCGGCCTGCGCGTTGAAGCCGAAGGTCACGACGCGGCGGTCGTTGAGCTTGCCGACCAGCGTCTGCACTTCCGGGTGATCGGTGCAGCAGACAGCCAACCCGTAGAACGGGATGTTCGAGACGAAATCGTAAAACCCTTTGCGCAGCGCGTCGAAAGAGCCCCAATGCTCCATATGCTCAGGGTCGATATTGGTCACGATGGCGATGGTCGCGGGCAGACGGTTGAACGAGCCGTCGCTCTCGTCGGCCTCCACCACCATCCATTCGCCCGCGCCTGCGCGCGCGTTCGAGCCATAAGCGTGGATGATCCCGCCATTGATCACGGTCGGGTCGAAATTGCCCTTGTCCAGAAGCGTCGCGACCATCGTCGTGGTCGTCGTCTTGCCGTGAGTGCCGCCGATCGCGATGTTCGATTTCAGGCGCATCAGCTCGGCCAGCATCTCGGCGCGACGCACGACCGGAAGACCGCGACGGCGTGCTTCTTCAAGCTCGGGGTTGCCCGGCTTGATCGCGGTGGAGATCACCACGACGCCCGCCTCACCGATATTCTCGGCGCGCTGGCCCTCGAAGATGGTCGCGCCCAGCTTCGCCAGACGGTCGGTGATCTTGGAGGATTTCGCATCCGAGCCCTGAACCGTGAACCCTTGAGTCATCAGCACTTCGGCGATGCCGGACATGCCGATCCCGCCGATACCGACGAAATGGATGGGGCCGAGTTCTCCGGGCAGTTTGGTCGCGTTCATTGAGTTCTTCCTGCTAGGTCTTCGACGAGGGCGACGAGCCGCTCGGTGGCGTCCGGCACCCCGTAGGAGAGGGCGGCGCGCGACATCTGCAGCGCGCCCTCGGGGTTGTCCAGCACCAGTGAAATTTGATCCGCGAGGCTCTCGGTCGAGAGCTGGCTTTCGGGGATGGTGATCGCGCCGCCGGTCTTCGCAAGACCGCGCGCATTGGCCGCTTGGTGATCGCCAGCGGCGGCGGCATAGGGGATCAGGATCGCGGGCCGTCCGATGACAGAGATATCCGCGACCGAGGACGCACCCGCGCGCGAGATCACCAGCTGGCATTCGCTGAGACGGCGCGGCACGTCGTTGAAGAAGGGTTCGACCTCGGCTGTGATGCCCGCCGCCTCATAGGCGGCGATCACCCGGTCGAGGTCTTCCGGGCGCGCCTGATGGGCGACACGCAGATTGGAGCGGGCGGCCTCGGGAAGGCTCGCCATCGCCGCCGGCACCGTGTCCGACAGGATGCGCGCGCCCTGAGAGCCGCCGATCACGAGGACCGACATCGGGTAGTCGCCCGGGGGGATATAGGCCGCGCCCGCCCGCTCCAGCACGGCAGCCCGCACCGGGTTGCCCGTATGCTCGCCCTGCACGCCCTCGGGCAGATCGGTCGGCCAGGTGCCGCAGGCGAAGCGGTTCACCTTCTTGGCGAAGACGCGGTTCACCTTGCCCATGATGCCGTTCTGCTCGTGAATGGCGCGGGGGATGCCCAGGAACACCGCCGAGGACAGCGCCGGGATCGTCGGATAACCGCCGAAGCCCACCACCACCGTCGGCTTGTCCGACAGGTTCTTGCGGATGGCCGAAGCCACGCCGCCCGCGATCTTGAACGGCACGCCCAGCTTGCCGAGCGCCCCACCGCGCGCAAATGTCGCCGAGGCGATCTGTTCGACCGTCACCGTATGGGGAAAGCCGCCCGCATAGCGCGCCCCGCGCGCATCCGTGGACAGCTTCACGCGCCAGCCCCGGCGCACCATCGCCTCGGCCAGCGCCTGCGCGGGGAACATATGCCCGCCGGTGCCGCCAGCGGCGATCAGCAGTAGCGGGGTCGTGTCCTTGGCCATGTCCCCCTCCTGAGGGTTTTAGCGACCGCGTCGGGCGAGAATATCCGAAATCTGTCCCTGCGGCCGGGTCCGAGTCAGCGCGAGCAACATACCCACCGCAATCCCCGAAGCAATGACCGAAGAGCCCCCGTAGCTGACGAACGGCAAAGTCATGCCTTTCGCGGGCAGAAGGCGCACCGCGACGCCCATATTGATGATCGCCTGAACGCCGAAGGCGCAGGCCAGACCAGAGCCCGCAAGCCGGGTGAAGGGATCGCGCTCACGCATAAGGCGCAGAAGCGAGCGGATCACCACGGTTGCGTAAAGCGCGATGATCACGAGGACGAGGATCAGGCCGTATTCTTCGGCCGCGACCGCGATGATGAAGTCGGTATGCGCATCGGGCAGCGACCATTTCACCGAGCCCTGCCCCACACCGACGCCGAAGAACCCGCCCTCTTGGATCGCGTTCGTCGCGTAGCCGATCTGGGTGCGCGGATCGACATCCGTCGACAGGAAGCCGTTGATCCGGCGCGCGAAGTGTTCCGAGAAGTTATAGGCAAAGAAGCCGCCCGCCACGGTCAGCGCCCCGATCCCCGTGAGCAGCGCAATCGGCGCGCCCGAGATGAAATACATCACCGACCAGGCGAACAGCACCAGCGAAGCCTGCCCGAAATCGGGCTGCAGCGCGAGCGCCACCACGATGATGACCATCAGAAGGAAGGAATAGAGCCGCCCCTTCGGCCCCCCGACGTCATGGGCTGCGGCCATGAACCAGCCGGAGATGATGACGAAACCGGGCTTGAGGAATTCCGAGGGCTGGATCGACGCGAAGCCGAAGGAATACCACCGCACCGCGCCTTTGCCGAAATCGGTGCCCAGCACCGGCAGCAGCATCACCGCGACGAAGGCGCCGACGAAGCCGATCACGCCCAGCCTGCGCACCTGTTTCGGGTCGAGCATCGAGATGCCCAGCATCACGCCCAGCGCCACCACCCCGAAGAAGGCCTGACGTTTGACGTAATAGAAAGGCTCAAGACCGTTGCGCTCTGCCAGCGGCACCGAGGCTGCGAGCCCCAGAAGCATGCCAAGGCCGAACAACGCCAAAACGGCGCCGAGCGCCCATTTGTCGATCGTGCGCCACCATTTCGGTAAGACGGGTTCACCGGCCCGCACGGGGACGGTGCCGAATGCCATTTCTGTCATGGGCTATACTGCCGTTACTGCCTCGAATACGCCCGTTTTCCGGGTCTGATCGGAATCGTAGCCCAAAAGCTTTGAGATGACTAGGAAAATTCCGAAGCGGCGCGATCACTCGGCGATGATCGGCAAGGGCGCGCGCAATTCCCCCTGCCCTCAGGCCAAGCCAAGCTCTGCAAGGATTTGAGGGAGCTTCTTTTTGACCTTGAAGAACCCGGCCGTGGCATGGGGCCAGATCACGCGATCCCACTCCCGCGTCAGCTCGCACAGCGCGATGCCATGCGCGCCCAGCGCCGCCTCCGCGCTCTCGCGCCAATCGCCGAGCGGCCCGGTCGGAATGTAAGGCGTCACGATCTGCTGCGCGCCGAGGCTTTGCGCCCAATCGAGCAGCGCAGACGGGCCACCGGCCTTCAGGCGTTGCACGTCCGGCACCCCGGCGCGCTCGCCAGCATCGGCAAGTGCGTCGCGCTCGAACCGCGCGACATGCGGCGCCACCTCGCGCGGCGAACGCAGGTGGCTGGCGCTGAGGGTCGCGGCTCCACGCAGATCGAACGCGCTCAGATCGAAATCCTCGACGCGGCAATCTTCCTCGGTGATCAGAAGCGCCGTGGGTAGTCCCGGCTGCGGGGCACGCGGCGCGCGCAATGGTGCGACCGGGGGCAGCCCCTCGGGCTCTTCCGCCTCCAGGCCCGTGCTCACCTCCGCCAATTGCGCGGGATCGGGCGCGAACCGCCCGCCGGTATAGCGCGCGATATTTGCAGCCTCGGCGGCGTAGAACTTGCCCCGCGTATGCAGCCCCGCCACCCAGCGCCAGCTCAGCGTGTTCGAGGCCGGATCGCCGTCGAGCAGATGGCGATAGAAGAAATCCGCGCCAACCCGCCACGGCAGCCGCAGGGTGAAAATCCAGATCGAGGCGAACCACATCCGGGCGTGATTGTGCAAATAGCCTGTCTCGCGCAGCTCACACGCCCACGCGTCGAAACAGGCGATCCCGCTGCCGCCCGCCTCGGCCTCGGCCACGCGCGCGGCCAGATCGGGCGCGTCGTCGAGCGCGGCAAGGTCTTGCGCCAACCCGTCCCGATAACGCGCCCAGACATCGGGGCGCTGTTCCAGCCAGCCCTTGAAATAGCCCCGCCAGAGCACCTCCTGAACGAATTTCTCCGCAGCCTCCGGCCCATGCGCCTCATACGCCCGCGACACCGCCTCACGCTCGAGCACAAGACGCCGCCGCAGATAGGGCGACAGTTGCGAGACCTCCCTATGCCGCCCCGCCCCGTGATCGAAATTGCGCCCCTGCGCGTAATCCGCGCCCATCTTCGGGGCGAACCGCGTCAGGCGGTCCTCACCAGCCGCGCGGGTCGCGGCGGGCAACGGCAAAGGCTCGGCAGCGGTCACGGCATCTCCTTCCGGGTCGGGCTACCGATCTACGCCGCGAGGGCCGTATGCGATCACTCCGCCCGCTCGAACCGAACCGTCGGGTTGCTCATCAGCGCCTCTAGCGACCCGTCGAACGCGCCCAGCCGCACGAGGCCCGGCGAGTTGGCGAAGGGTTTGTAGAAGATCGCGAGATTGCCCCAAGGCGCATAGAGCGTGATGTCGCCCGTCTTCGGCTCATAGGCGCGCTGTGCGCCTGTCGTGTCGAGCTTGCGCGGCAGATCGGCGATCTTCTCGATGCCGTGGTAGTCGCGCAGGGTCAACTCCAGCGGCATGAGCGCCGCGAAATCGCGCCCTGCAGGGGTGTCGTCGAGGGTGGCGGTCAGAACCGTCTCGCCTGCGGTCACGGTGATCGGGATCATGCTATCTCCTTTCGTCTCCTGAGCGCAGGCCATGCTGGCGGCGACGCACAGCGCCGCGACGGGTGTCAGAAACTTCGTGACGCTCATGGCCGATGCCCTCCTGCTGCTGGAGACAAATCTATGCGCGATTGCGCAGGAGGATTACCCCCCGCGCAATACTGCCACAGATGAGCCGCACTCATCAGTCGCCTTTTCAGGCCTTGGTCATGTCGATCACATAGCGATAGCGCGCCTGCTTGTTCACGACCTTCTCGCAGGCTTCGCCGATCTGTTCGGGGGTGATCATCTCGTAGGTGGCCGCGACACCGTGATGCGCGGCGAAGTCGATCACACGCTGGGTTTCGGCAATTCCGCCCGTCATCGAGCCCGCGAGGCTCTGACGCCCGAAGCCCATCATCATCCCATGCGCCCCCTCAATGGGGAACAGCGCGCCGACATTGACCAGCGTCTTGTCGAGCTTGAGCAGGTTCAGGAACTGCTGCATCGGATAGGCCACCGGGACGGTCGAGAGCATCAGATCGAAGCTGCCCATCTGGCTCCGCATCGCGGCCTCGTCGGACCAGAGATAGGCCTCGGCGGCACCGAAAGCCTTGGCATCGGCGATCTTGTCCTCGGAAGTCGTGAAGACGACGACCTCCGCCCCTTTCGCCGCCGCCAGCTTCACCGCGAGATGGCCCAGACCGCCCATGCCGATCACGCCGTAGCGCTGGCCGGGCTGCAGGTCCCAGTGATTGATTGGCGAGAAGGTGGTGATCCCCGCGCACAGAAGCGGCGCGAACCCGGCCAGATCGACCCCCGGCGGGATGCGCAGCGCGAAGTCTTCCTTCACGACGATCTTCTTGGAATAGCCGCCATAGGTCACCCCGCCCGAGATCTTGTCCTCGGAATTATAGGTGAAGGTCGTGCCGTTGAGGCAGTTCTGCTCGCGGTCGGCAAGGCAATTGGCGCAGGTGCCACAGCTGTCGACCATCGTGCCGACCCCGGCGACATCGCCCTCGCGGAACTTGGTGACCTCAGCGCCGATGCCGACGACCCGGCCGACCATCTCGTGACCGGGAACGAGCGGAAACTGCGGCATCCCCCAGTCGCCCTTGTAGGTGTGGATGTCCGAGTGGCAGATCGAGCTGTACATGATCTCGACCACGACATCCTTCGGCCCAGCCGCACGGCGCGGGATCGTATGGGGCGCGAAACTGCCATCCGTGTCGAAGGCCGCCCAAGCCTGCACCTCGGAAGCTTCGAGCGATGCGCCGGCCTCTTGCGCGACCGCTTGCGTGGCGACGCTCGCCGCCAAAGGGGCCGCGGCCAGCGCGGTGCCGCTGCGCAGGAAATTGCGGCGGCTTTCGCCATCGCGGGTCAGGGTTTGGAACGTGTCATTGCAGGACTGGCACATCTCGGGCCTCCTTTTTCGGGAACTGACGAAGAGCGCCGGAACAAGGGTGGCGCCTGCCTTTCAACATGCCGTGAAACGCGCCGCAGATAATCACTGCTTTGCGCACAGCATCCATGAATCCTGCTCATGAGGCTTTCCGGCTTTTGCGGCATTAACCCCGCGACGGCGCCCCTTACGTCAATGAAGGCGAGGCCAGGGAGATCACGGCCTTGCCATTGAAACGCAATCCAAGGGAGACCCCTGATGATCCGCACCTTCACGACGCTCGCCGTCCTTCTCGCCGCCCCCGCCGCCGTTGCGCAGTCGATGGAACTGACCCCGGCGGAGAGCCGCGCAGCCACGATCGGCAGCTCTGACACCTTCACCGGCACCGCCCTCGTCGCCCCCGTCTTCGGCCCCGACATGGGCGATGTGAGCGCGGGCGAAGTGACCTTCCTTCCCGGCGCGCGTTCGGCTTGGCACACCCATCCGGCAGGGCAGAAGCTCGTCGTGACGGCAGGCTCCGGCTGGGTACAGGAACGCGGCCAGCCCAAGCAGCTGATGCAGGCGGGCGACGTGATCTGGTGCCCGCCGGGCATCGAGCATTGGCATGGCGCGACCGACACGACCCATGTGACGCATTTCGCGATCCAGCAGGTGGTGGATGGCTCCGCCGTGACCTGGGGCGAGAAGGTGAGCGACGCGGATTATCTGGAGTGATCCACGGCTGAATAATCCGTGGACGTCATGAACCACGCGCATATATCGTGAGGGAGACCCGCCCGATGGCGACACCAACATTCAGCGAGGCCTCCCTCATGCTGCGCGAAAATATCAACGATCTGATCGCCTTGGCCGCCGTCGCCGAAGAGCGCAGCTTCACCAAGGCCGCGGCGCGGCTCAACGTGTCGCAATCCGCGCTGAGCCATACGATCAAGGCGCTGGAGCAACGGCTGGGGCTGCGGCTGCTCACCCGCACGACGCGCTCGGTCGCGCCGACGCTCGAGGGCGAGGATCTGCTGGCCACGCTCAACCCCTGTTTCGAGATGATCGAGGCGCGGCTGCGCGCGCTCGACGACGCGCAGGACCAGCCCACGGGCACCGTCCGGATCGTGTCGACCGATTACGCGATCGAGACCGTGCTTTGGCCAAAGCTCTCGCCGCTGCTCAAGCAATACCCTTCGATCAATGTCGAGCTGGTGATGGATTACGGCTTCACCGATCTGGCCTCGGCGCAATGCGATGCCGGGGTGCGCTATGGCGACAGCGTGAGCGAGGGGATGATCGCCACAAGGATCGGCCCGGACGAACGGATGCTCTGTGTCGGAGCACCCTCCTATTTCGAAGCGGCTGGCGTGCCGCAGACCCCGCACGATTTGAGCGAGCACAATTGTATCAACCTGCGGCTGGCGACGCATGGCGCACTCTATGCCTGGGAATTCGAGGATGCCGACGGGCACGAGATCCGGGTGAAAGTCTCCGGTCAGGCCTGCTTCAACACGATCGGGTTGGTGCAGCACGCGGCGCTCGACGGGCACGGGCTGGCGCTGGTGCCGGATCGGCTCGCCGCGCCCCATCTGGAAAGTGGCGCCCTGCAAGCCTGCCTCGAGGAATATTGCCCCTTTTTCCCGGGTTTTCACCTTTATTACCCCAGCCGTCAGCGCCCCTCCTCGGCCTTCGGCGCCGTGCTGGAAGCGCTGCGCGAGCGGGGCTGATCAGCCCCCCTATTATCACGCTCGGGTGAATGAACGTGCGCATTCATGCTTGCCATTCATGAGTGCTATAAAAATTCCGTCGATTATCCTGAGGCGCATCTCGCACTAGATTGCAGGACATGAACCGAAGCCGTGCTCTTGAAACATGAGGGGCGCGGCGCCCTCCAATGCAAGGAGCCAGACATGATCCTGAACGAAACCCTTACCCTCCCCAATGGCGTCGAGATCCCGAAACTGGGCCTTGGCACCTGGATGATCGACGATGACAAGGTGGCCGATGCGGTGAAGGCCGCCGTCGAGATGGGCTATCGCCACATCGACACCGCGCAGGCCTATGGCAACGAGCGTGGCGTCGGCGAAGGCATCCGCAATTGCGGTGTTCCGCGCGACGAGATCTTCGTGACCACCAAGCTCGACGCGGGCATCAAGAACTATGCCGATGCGAAAGCTGCGATCGACGGCTCGCTCGAGACGCTCGGGCTCGACAAGATCGACCTGATGATCATCCACAGCCCGAAGCCCTGGACCGAGTTCCACGGCGACGATGGCTACTTCGAAGGCAACCTCGAAGCGTGGCGCGCGCTGGAAGAAGCCTATGAGGCGGGCAAGCTGGGCGCGATCGGCGTGTCGAACTTCGAGAAGGCGGATCTCGACAACCTGCTCGACAATGCAAAGGTCAAGCCGATGATCGACCAGATCCTCGCGCACGTGTCGAACACGCCCTTCGAGCTGATCGACTACATCCAGAGCCACGGCATGGTCGCCGAGGCCTATTCGCCGATCGGTCACGGCCAGATCCTCGACAATGCCGAGATCAAGGCGATGGCCGAGAAATATGGCGTCAGCGTTCCGCAGCTGTCGATCCGCTACGTGCTGCAACTGGGCATGGTCGCGCTGCCGAAGACCGCCAACCCCGATCATATGCGGTCGAACGCGGCGCTCGATTTCGAGATTTCCGCCGCCGATATGGAGGCGCTGAAATCGGTCGAAGAGATCAAGGATTACGGCGAGGCGAGCATGTTCCCCGTCTATGGCGGGCAGCTTTAAGCCAGACCATCGCACCGCCGGGCCTGTCCCGGCGGTGCCTCTCAAGCCTTTCGATGAATCTCGCTCATGAGTGACTTGGCTTGATGCGGCATTAACCTGAACGCCGCCTCCCCCATCTCTGAAGGACAAGATCAACCCGACAGGAGAGATGATATGAAAACCCGTTTTGCAGCTTCCGCCTTTGCTCTGATCGCGTCCTCGGCCTCCGGCGAGGCGCTCGATCGCACCATCCCCGACGCCGTTGGCCGCGCGGCCCCCGCGCTCGAGGCCTATTCCACAAATGACCTTCTCGGGTCGGTCTGGACCGGTGAGCAGCTGTCCATGCGGGACCGCTCGCTTGTGACCTTCGCGGCGCTGATGACCCGCCACGAGACAGGAAACCTCCAGCGCTTCGTCGAACTCGCGCTCGATAGCGGCGTGACGCCGGCCGAACTGTCGGAAACCGTCACCCATCTCGCCTTCTACACCGGCTGGGGCAACGCCACCGCCGCGGCCGAGGCGATGGCGCCGGTCTACGAGGCGCGCGGGATCGCCGCGGACAGCCTTCCCGGCGCAGAGGTCGACCTGCTGCCGCTTGATGAAGAGGCCGAAGAATCGCGCGAGAATTTCGTGCGCGGCACCTATGGCGATGTCTCGATGGGCGTGGTCGACAACACGCGCGAGCTTCTGTTCCGCGACCTCTGGCTGCGTCCCGATCTCGCGCCGCGCGACCGCTCGATGGTCACCGTCGCGGCCCTGATCGCGGCGGGCCAGCCCGAGCAGATGACCTTCCACCTCAACCGTGCGATGGATAACGGGCTGACGCAGGAGGAAGCGGGTGCGATGCTCTCGCATCTGGCCTTCTACGCGGGCTGGCCCAAGGTCTTCTCCGCGCTGCCGGTGGCCAAGGACGTCTTCGAGAAACGCGCCGAGTAAAGGACTCTGTCATGAAGATTGCCATTCTCGGATCGGGACTGATGGGCGCCAAGCTCGGACGGATCTGGGCGCAATGCGGCCACGAGCTGCGCTTCGCCTATTCGCGCAGTCAGGCCAAGCTGGAGCGGCTCGCCGCCGAGACCGGCGGGCGGGCGACCTCCGTGGCCGAGGCGGTCGCGGGTGCGGATGCGATCCTGCTCGCCGTGCATTGGAGCCGGGTCGAGGATGTTCTGTCTCAGGCTGGCGACATGGCGGGTCAGGTGGTGCTAAACTGCTGCGTCCCGCTCGATGCGAGCAATAGCGATCTCGTGCTCGGCCCCAAGACCTCCGGGGCCGAGCAACTCGCCACGATGCGCCCCGATGCGCGCTGGGTGGCCACATTCAACACCTCTCCCTCCGAGAGCTTCGCCCCGGTCTTCGCCCGCAAGGGACAGGCCGACCCGCCGCAGCTTTTGTTCTACGGCGATGACGACGGCGCGAAATCCGTCGCGCGCGGGCTGATCGAAGATATCGGCTTTACGCCGGTTGATGCGGGCGGATTGCGCACCGGGCGCTTCGTCGAACCCTTTGCAATGGTCACCGCCGAGCTAGCCTATGGGCAACCCGGCGGTCCCGCCCTGACCTATCGTTTCGAAAAACTGCGCGGCTAAGCCCGCGCTCCCCTACCCCAAGAAAGGAGTTTTCCCATGAAAATCATTCGCTCCGGCACCAACGCCTCGATGCAGGGCCCCCAAGACTGGTTCACCGGCACCGTCCGCGTCGATCCGCTGTTTCAGGCCGAAGAGCCCGGCCGCACCTCGGGTAGCCATGTCACCTTCGAGCCCGGCGCGCGCACCGCATGGCACACCCACCCGGCGGGCCAGACCTTGATCGTCACCTTCGGGCGCGGTCGCGTCCAGCGCGAAGGCGGCCCCGTCGAAGAGATCAGTCAGGGCGATGTCGTGTGGTTTCCGGCAGGCGAAAAGCACTGGCACGGCGCCTC
>MDSW01065996.1_pt1 | contig 41984 bp, 24 predicted proteins | sample 811171 | NCBI WGS metagenome assembly MDSW01 (sample SAMN05326641, study PRJNA326480) | marine metagenome | isolation source: seawater | place: Atlantic Ocean: North West | collected 2012
CATACGACCGCGTCGGCGTGGTGAACGCCGATCCTTAAGGACTTTTGCCGTCGTCTCTCTCCGCCCACCCCTCGCTTTCAACCCCCGCCCTCGGCGTCTTTCAACTCCAACTGACGCCTTTCAACTCCACCCCGCCATCGCTTTGTATGGAACGGCCCTCAGCTGGACGAGTTGGACCTGACGAATAACGACCTGCCGAACTTGCCCGCGGAGCTCGGGCTCGTGCCGCTGCGCGCGCTGAAGGTGGAGGGGAACATGCTGCGGATGATCCGGCGGCCGATCCTCGAGCGAGGGACGCAGGCGCTGTTGGAGTATTTGAGGGAGAAGTTGCCGAGCAGTAGGCGGTGACGGGATGACTGGAAGTCGAAAATAAATCTCATCAGATAAATCCACCCACTCGGTTATCGGTCCGTCCGAGGTCCGACGAGGTTCGAGAGCCCGCGCTCGAAGCCACGACACACGCCCAGCGCGCGCGCGCCCGCACCCCCCCCGCGATGCCATCGCGCCACTCCCACCGCGCGATCGGCGACGTCCTCCCCGGCGCGCGCGACGCCGACGCCGTCCCCGCCGCGCCGCCGACGCCGACGTCCGTCCTCTCCGAGGTGCCCGTGACGACCGACGTCCCCGACGAGACCGTGGACTTCGACCCCGCGCGCCGTCTCCTCTTCGGCTGGTCGCTGCGGCGGCTCCTCGACGCGAAACCGCCGTCCGCGGTCGTGCGCCTGCGACGCGGCGACACGATCGGCGACGCGATGGCGACGCTGGCGAGGCACGGGATCATGTCCGCGCCGGTCGTGGACGAGGAGACCTCGCACTTCTACGGGTGCGCGCGAGAAGAGCACATCGAAGTCGATCTCACAGCACAACCGCCGAAAACCAAAAAGACGCCTTCCCGCCGCCCCTCCCTCCCCGCAGGTTCTGCTCGTGCCTCGACATTCTCCACGCGTTCATGGCCGGCGTCGACCCGTCGCTCACGCGCGCGTCGTACGCCTCGAAGCTCACGCGCGAAGAGCGCATGCGAGAGCTCGACGCCGTCGCGGAGGACTTCCTCGCGGCGACGCTCGAACGCGTCGCGACGTCGCCAGACGGCAAACTCGTCCGCGGCGGTGAGAGACTACGAGCTTATAGACCGCGTCCCATACGACCCCGCGCGCGCGTCGAACGCCGTTTCTTGAGGACGTTCGATTCCCCGTCGTCACGTCACCGCTTGCCTCCCTTTCAACGCGCGTTCGACCGGCACGACGCGCGACTGACGCCTCCGCGTTCACCCCGCGCGTCGATCGATATCGATCGCTTCGCCCTTTCAAAGGCGACGGCGACGACGCGACGCTGTTGGACGTCATCTCGCACGGGTTCTTCCACCTCGCGGACGCGCACGGCGACGGCGCCGCGCCGCGCGCGCGGTACCACGTCGCGCGACGCGATTTCCCGCCGCCGCTGACCGTGAATCAGCTGCGGCATCAGCAAGAGGTCGGCGGCGGGATCGCCGCGGGCGTCGAGTCGTTACGGATCCCGGAAGAGCCGCCCGCGTCCGCGCGCGATATTCTGGATACCGAAATGACCATGGAGGACGCGGACGCCGAAGACGCGGAGAACTACGCCCCGGACACGTTCGTGCACGCGCTCGGGGTGTGCCATCGACTGGCCATCTTCGATGCGGACGACGACGACGACGCGACGCCGTCGCGCATCACCGCGGTCATCTCCCAACTGGACATCATACGCTTTTTACACCGCCGCGCGGATACGCTCGGCGGCGTGCAAAACGCGAGCCTCGCGCGCCTCGGCCTCGCCGGCGAGTCCAGACAGACGCGAGACGCGGTCGTGACCGCGCAGTGGGACCGCCCCGCGATCGAGTGCTTCAAGCTGATGCACGACCGAAGGGTCAGCGCGGTCGGGGTGGTCGATCAGGCGGGCGAGCTCGTCGCGAACCTCTCCGCGTCGGACCTGAGGCGCGTTGCGTTCGTATTCACACTGGTCCCCATACGACCGCGTTCGCGTGGTGCACGCCGATCCTTAAGGACTTTCTCTACCGGCGCATCCTCCTCCGACCCCGACGCCGACGCGGCGAGAAAGTCGCGCCACCGCCGCAGCGTCGTCCACAGCTCGACCCGAGACGCGACGAGCGACAGCGCGTCGTCCAGCGCGCGCAACAGCGCCGTCACCGCGACGCCGTCGCCGTCGACGCAGCGCAGGTCGCGCCGCCGCGTCACGAGGTCGGTCGCGACCGCGGACGTCTTCTCCGCGGCGGCGAGCGCGTGCGCGAGGACGTCGAGCGCGTCTGATGAGGGTCGTTATTACACACGTAAAAGGTGCATCGGTCAGTTGAAAAGAGACGCGAACACGCGATCGAGTGTTGCATCCGAGCGATGGGTGAAACACGTGTACATGTAAAACGCACCCGACGGCGACGCGTCCGCGCTCGTCACCGGCGCCGCGCGGCAGCTCGCGAGCGCGGACAACACCTCTCTGCGCGCGATCGCCGCGCGCTTGTCGACGTCGATCGCGAGCGTCGGCGCGTGCGCGTCGACGTACGTCTTCGCCGCGGCCGCCTCGCGCGCGTGCGCGGCGATGAGCGACCGTAATTCGGTCTGCGTCGGCGTCGGCGTCGGCGTCGGCGTCGGCGTCCGCCCGGGGTTCGCGCACGCGTCGAGTCTCGCGACGGCGTCGAAGTGGACGACCTCGTCGTACATCGCGCGCGTCGTCGTCGACACCTCGTTCCCTTCGAAGTGCGGCGTCGCGGCCTTCACGAAGCACGCGAACGGCTCCATCTCGTGCGGGCGCGCGCGCAGCGCGACGACGTCCGAGGCGAGCACGGCGACGAGGTCGGTCGCGACGCGCGCGCGCGCCGCGGCGGAAAAGGCGGCGATCCCGGCGGCGGCGGTCTCGGCGCTCGGCGCGACCGTTCGCTTCACCTCCGACGTGTCGAGCGCGACGACGCCGTGGACCTCGCGCGCGGACGCGCGGAGCACGTCGTCGCGCCATCGAATCGCCGCGAGCGCGTCGTCCGCGACGTCGCGCGCGGACGACGTCGGAGGTGAAGCGAACGGTCGCGCCTCCGCCTCCGCGTTGGAAGACGAAACGTCATTCGACGCGAACCATCGCGCCGCGAACGCGCGCGCGTCGTCGTTCGCGTCTCCGTGCGCTCGCGCGGCGTCGGAAGACATCGCCGCCGCGTGCGCGCGAGAGACGATCGCGCTCGCTTCCGCCGCGGTCGTCTCCGCGACGGTCGAGATGGCGACGATCGAAGCCGAAGCCGAAGCCGAAGCCGAAGCCGTCGTCGCGTCGCCGCCGCCGCCGCCGCCGCGGCCCGTGATGCTCGACAGCGCGCGCTCTACCCCCTCGGACGCGTCTTCGCACGCGCGCGCCCACGCGCTCAGGCTCGGCGCGCACGCGGACGGGACCGCGATCGACGCGATCGACGCGCACATCGTCTCCGGGACCGCGCGCGCGACGCGAACGAGCTCGGGAAGCGGAGGCTCGAAGACGACGCGTCGCGTCGACCCGTCGGGGATCGACGCCTCCACGAGGAACAGCCCGGGTCGTCCGTCCGTCCCGGCGGCGCGAAGCGCCTTCAGGTAGCACGCGCACGCGTCGCGCGCGATGGTAAACATCGCGCCGCGCACGATCGCGTCGGAGAGTCGCACGAACGCGCCCAACGATCGGTGCCGCCGCGTCGTCGCCGCGGCTTCGCGCGCGACGCGTCGCGACTTGGCTCTTCTGGCGTGCACGCTCTTCTCGCGCCAGCCTCCGCCGGCGTCGCCGCGATCCGCGTCCGCGCCGTTCGAAGAATTGCGTAACGCGCGCGCTGCGGCGGTCACTTCGTGTACCGTCCGCGTCGTCTCCATCGACGCGCACGCTGCCAGCGCGAGCGACGCGTCCAGGGCTTTCGCGCGCGCCTCGCGCGCGTCGGACGCGAAAGCGTTCGCGTCGCCGGCGACGCGCGCGTTCGCGCCGCGCAACGCCGCGAACCGCGCGCCGAGACCGTGCCTCCCCGCGTCCGTGACGAGCGCGACGATGTCGACGCCGCGCCTCGACGCGGCGACGGCCGCGTCGGTGCCGCGCCAGGACGCGACCGCGGCGCCGACGCGCGCTGCGTCGTCGGCGTCGTCGTCGTCTTCAAAGTCCAGCCGCGGCGGCGTCGGTTTCAGTCGACGCGCGGTCGATCTCGGAGGCGTCCGCCTCACCCATCGCGTCGCCGTCGCGTCGCGCGCGCCCTCCCTCTCGGCGTCGTCGTCTTCGTCGCGACGTATCCATCCGCCGTGGCCGAACTCCATCGCGCGCGCGAGCCCGTTGATGCGTCGAATCGAGTCAGAGTACTCCGGGTGTAACGCGATCAGTTTCTCCGAGAGTTGTCTCCGTCGCGCCGCGAACTTCCTCGCGCGCACGTTCGCCGCCCACGTCGCCAGCGCCTTCCTCGCGCGAAACTCTCTGAAGAACGGGAACGTGTTCCGAAGCGTGCTGAAGATCTTCCTGTGCCTGAGCCACTCCTTGATCGTGACCGAACACGCGCGTTCGTTCGGGAGATACCGCGCGACGCCGTTCTTCGAGATTGCAAAGTGACCGTTCGTCTCCGAATACGAACCGTCGAGCTCGAGCACGTCCGCGCCCTTCGCGTTCGACGCGTCGATCTCCGAGTACGGCACCGCGACGAGGTCGTACGGATCGAACCCGCGCGCGTCGCGCGTCGAGTCGCCGCTCGCATTCGCGCGGCGGCGGTGCAGACAGTACACGACGCGGTCTCTATCCTCAGGCGTCGCGTCCGGCTTCCCGCCCGCGCCGGACAGAAACCACATCGCGGCGTCCTCGCCGGTCTTCACGCCGCGCGGCGGCGTCGACGGGTCGCGCAGGTGGTCGCGGTCGCGCGCGCGGCCAGGGGAAGACGACGACGACGACGCGCGGTCGAAGCGTTTCCACCCGGGGACGCGCGGCGGCGGCGGCGGCGGCGGCGGCGGGACGCGCACGCGACCGGCGCGCGCGTCGCCGTCGTTCTTCCACGCCGTCGCGGTCGTCGCGGGCGGTTTCGTCGACGCGCGCCGCTCGAGCCCGGAGAGAAGGGTCGAATCCAGCGTCTCGGGCTTCGGCGCGATCGCGGGGAGCGCGTACGCGTCTAACGACGCGAGGAGGTCGTCTCGCCATCGATGTTGACTTCCGCTCTTGGAAAACGCCGAGACGCTCGTCGGCGTCGCCGTCGGCGTCGGCGTCGGCGTCGTCGACGCCGCGGACGCGGACGAGCGCGACGACGACGGCGACGGCCGCAGCCTCTGCGCGGTCTTCATCGTCTCGTCCCCGGACGCGTCGTGCGCCTGCGCGCGCGTGCGTCGCCGCGAGCGCGTCGCGTCGCCGTCGCGTCGGGCGTCGGTCAGATCCGCCGCGATCGACGCGCGTTCGATTTCGCGCGAGGACGACGACGGCGACGCGCGCGTCGGCGACGCCGTCGACGTTTGACCCCGCCCCGCCGGCGTATCGCGATCGCGGACGTGCGATACGGCGGAGGCGCGCATCGAGACGCGCCGGACGCGCGAGGGGTGGTGTCCGACCCGTCTCGCGCGGCGGTCAATGGAAGCGGAGCGTCGGTAGGATATGAACAGTCGCGGTCGTGGTCCGGGCGCGACGCGACTGGACGCGCGAACGGCGCCACTGCCAGGCCGACCGCGCGAGACAATAATTCTGTGCTGTAGGTCAGCCGCCGTCCCGCGACAGTCCGCGCGACGCCGCCGCCCTTGCCGCGGCGCGCGAGCTCGATCCATGCGCGCCGCGTAGTCGCACGCCGGTTCAATCCCGACGCGCGCGCGACGCGTCATGCAGTGGCACGCGCGCTGGAACGTCGAGGATTCGGACTCGCCGATCCTCCGAAACATCGCCGGCGCACTTCTGATGACGTCCGGGGTGACGCTCTTCCTCGCGGCGACGCGCTTTGCGTGGGGTATCGTCCGCGGCGGCGACGTCTCGCTGGAGACGACGTACTATTATCTCCTCGTCCCGGTCACGCTGCCGGTCACGATCGTGTTCGTGTACCTGAACTGGCTCGCGTTGAGCATCTTCAAGACCGCGTGATGAGCGGCGACGGAATCGATTCGATGCGATTTATCGGATCGGAATCGGTGGGTGGATTCCCCTTCGCGGCTGCGGCACGACGCGCGCGCACAGGTCGGTACCTAACGTAATACGCCCCCGCCCGTCTCGGTTCAGTCGGTCACTAGAGCTCGCAATCAATGCTTCGATTCGTAGGCAACGCCGGCGGACTTCGTTGTGAAGCCGGCTTCAATCGTCGGAGCAAAGATTCGTAAGCCAAACATAAACCAACGACATCTCTGTCCGTGAGAAGTTGTTGACCTGTCTCGTTGGCACATTTCCCGGACTGGTTAGCAGTCGACGCTCGTCGTACACTCGTCGCATACGAACTTACCCCGGACGGCTAAAGCGATAACCACGCCTCGCGCGTCCCAATTCGTGTGCAAGATTAAACGTGTGAATCGTGTTGCAGACCGAGGCGTTCAATGCCCGTGCGCTGTGTCTATTTCCACACGCATACTTTTTTCGCGATTACTGTACAACTCGATCCGTCTGATATGAGCCTGCCTGCCACGGTGTTGGACCGCCCGTTTGGGCGATGGTCCGCTCTGTCCAAGTGTTGCGCTCAGATGAAAGTTTTGGCGGTCGACGATGAGCGCCGGCGCTCCTTGGGTTTACCGGCGCATCGATCCCAAACACAATCTCCTTCTTTGTTCGTTTTATCGCGTCGCCCGCGTGAACTTGATGATGAGGCTAGTGGATTAGGAAGAGCCGTATGATACGGCCTCGAAAACCGAATTGGCTGATTAGTCATTTTCCCGCTTAAAGTTCAGGCCGCGGCGGCGCGCGATTTGGTTTTCGGTTTTGGTTCGAGCGACTCGGCCACCACAACACCCGGCTCTCTCAATGTTTCGTTGGAGAGCCGGCCAAAGGGTGGCAACACGAAGTCGGCTACAAAATCCCCCCCTACGATAATAATGAATTAGGGGTCTACATCGGTCGGTAAATCACGCGCGGCGCTCGTCGCTGACGCGCCTCCCCCCGACGCTTCTCCGCGCTTCACCGCAGGCAAACGCGCGCTCGAGACGGGAGCACCCGCGCGCTCTGGTGCGGGATATACGATAGAACCCGCGACGTAGCATTAGTTATGATAGTTAGATCACGTAGAACAGACCGAACGCGTCAACGGCGACGTGATCGCGAACACCCGCGGCGTAGTCGTCGGTCTATTTTCGCGCTGCCGGCGTCTGATAATCGCTCGCCCTGTAAGTACACGACGTCAGAACTTTTGAAAGTTTGATTGAGCGCGCGCCGTGTCAGACGCGCGCGCCCGCCCCACGTCCTGCAGTCGTCGCCGGCGTCGCGGCGTCGAAGCAGCGACGCGCCATGGGCATCTTCGGGAAGAAGAAGAAGAAGAAAGGCGCCGCCGACGACGACGAGTACGCGCGCGAGGACGCGTACAAAGACGACGAGTACCAGGAAGGCCTCGAGGCGGAGGCGGAGGAGGGCGATGACTCCGACATCGAAGCGGAGGAGAACGAAAAGTACAACCGACGCCCGCGACCCGCGGACGGCCCGGTGGAGCGGTCCACGGAAGGGAGCTTCCTCTCCAGGCAGCCGTGCGCGGCCGCGCTGGAGGCGCCGACGAGCCACCAGATGAGCCACGACGCGCAGGAGAAGCCCGACCACGCGCTGCAGCTCGACTTCGTGTACGGGTATCGCGCGCACGACTCGCGGCATAACCTCGTGTACAACGTCGACGGTCTCATCGTGTATCCAGCGGTGCGCGTCGCGCGCGATGTCCTCTCCGCACACGTCGTCTCGCGACCCCGCCGCCGTCCGTCGCGTCTCCTCCCTCGTCGGTCGTTGTTAAAAAAAAGGGCACCCGGGAAGAAGACGACTCACGATCCGAACCTTCTTCGCTCTTCGCGTCCTCCGCCTCACGCAGGGCGCGACCGGGATCGCGTACGACAGCGCGGAGCACACGCAGCAGTTCTTCACGACGCACACGGACGACATCGTGTGCCTCGCGATGCACCCGGAGCGAGAGATCATCGCGACCGGACAGGTCGGCAAGGAGCCGACGATCTGCGTGTGGAACAGCGTGACGTGCGAGCTCTTGAGCGAGATCAAAGGGTTCCACCAGCGCGCGGTGACGTCGTTATCGTTCGACGCCACGGGGCGTTTCCTCGCGTCCGTGGGGATGGACGACGACCACTCCATCGCGGTGTACGACTGGGCGTCGCGAAGGATGCTCGCGAACAGCCGCGGGGACGAGAGGAGGGTGTTCAACTGCGAGTACAACCCGTACGACGGCAGGTTAGTCACCGGCGGCGTGAAGCACTTGAAGTTCTGGGTCATGGAGGGCGGGTACCTCGTCGGGAAGAACGGCGTGTACGGTCGAGTCGGGCAAGTCAGCACGACGCTCTCGATCGCGTTCCACAGCGACGGAAGCACGCTGACGGGTACGCAAGGCGGCATCATCTATCAGTGGGCGGACGGCGGCGAGCAGTGCATTCAACGCTACGACGCCGTGCACCAAGGCCCGATACACGACATGTTCGTCACGAACGATTACATCATAACAGGCGGTAAGGACGGCAAGGTGCACTTCTTCACGCAGTACGTCGAGAAAGTCTTCACGATCGACATGGCGAAAGTCGTGGAGACGATCACGGATCTGCAAGGGAAGCCGTTGTGTTGCTACGACGGCCGAGCGCCGTGCGTGAAGAGCATCTGCATGGAAGGGACGCAGCTGCTCGTTGGCACGCGCGGGTCCGAGATTTTCGAGTTCGACCTGAGCACGGAGGACTCGTGGAAGGTGAACAGGCGGATCATCACGCAAGGCCACGCCGGGGCGATCGACGAGACGAAGAGAGTGAACACGTCCGAGCTCTGGGGACTCACGACGCATCCGTTTCTGCCGCAGTTTGTCACCGCGGGGGACGATAAGACGCTGCGGGTGTACGACATGTACCAACGCCGGCAGATCGCGGTGAGGAACATCAGCAGTAAAGCGCGCAGCGCGGCGTACTCCCCGGACGGGAAGCACATCGCCGCGGGTTTTTTCGGCGGCGGGTTCATCGTGTTCGAGACGACGACGGGGAACGAAGTCATCGCGAAGAAGCACCGACGAGAGGAAATTTCCGACGTGAAGTTCTCCCCGAACGGCCGTTGGCTCGCCGTGGGGTCGCACGATAACTTCATCGACGTGTACGACACCACGCGCGGGTACAAGCGCGCGGGCGTGTGCAAAGGGCACAGCAGCTACATCACGCACATCGACTGGAGCGAAGATAGTCGATTTCTGCAGTCGAACAGCGGCGATTACGAGCTTCTGCACTGGGAGGTCCCCGGGTGCGAACAGATTCGGTTCCCGGCCGCGCTTCGGGACACGAAGTGGGACACGTGGACGTGTACGCTAGGCTGGCCGGTGCAAGGAATCTGGCCGAAGCACGCGGACGGGACGGACGTCAACGCGTGCTGCAGGTCGTTCGACGGTCAAGTCGTCGCGACCGCGGATGATTTCGGATTGATTAAACTTTTCCGATACCCGAGCGACGTCGGGCGCGCGGATTACCACGGATACTTGGGTCACAGCACGCACGCGACGAACGCGCGTTTCAGTTACAACGACGAGTTCTTAATAACCACGGGCGGTCACGACCGGTGCGCGTTCCAGTGGCGGCACTACGAAGCCGACGAAGGCGACGAGGAGATGACTTCCGAGGTTGAAGACGAAGTCCTCACCGCGGTCGAGGACTACGAGGACTTCTCGAAGACGAACCAGGTCGTGGAGATGGTCATGACCGGGCACGTCTCCGGGGTGCCGCAGTACATGCCGTTGTCGATGCTAGACGCGAAACCGAGCCGGGATATCCCGCAAGGCACGGGGTTAGACCCCGGGTCGAGGCTCGCGTTTTTGCCGTGCGCGCAGTCGATATTCGCCCCGGACGGGTACCTTCGCGAACCGGACGCGCTCGCGCCGTGCATGGAAGCCGTCGAGCTCGAGTTCGTGCACGGATACCGCGCGCACGACTGCAGGGATAACTTATTCTACAGCGCGAAAGGCGAGGTCGTGTATCACACCGCCGCGATCGGGATCGTGTACAACCGCGAGTCAAACACGCAAAACTTTCTCGTGGATAACCCAACGGCGGAGGGAACGACCGGGCACACAGACGACATCTTGTGCTTAGCGCGTCACCCGAACGGGAACATCTACGCCTCGGGCGAGGTCGGTAGGAACCCGAAGCTCATCGTGTGGACGACGGAAGACCCTCGGAAGCCGCTCGCGGTGCTGCAGGGCTTTTTGAAGAAAGCGATCGTGAGCTGCACGTTTTCGCGCGACGGGACGCTGATTTGCGCCGTCGGCGCGGATTCGCATCACTCGCTCGTGATTTACCGCTGGCAAACCGGGCAGATGCTGACGTCGTCGAAAGGCAGCGCGGAGAAGATCGTCTCCGTCGCGTGGTCGCCGTATCAAGACTACGTCGTGACGTGCGGGGTGAAGCACCTGATGTTTTGGAGCACGCAGCCGTTCGAGCCGCGCAAGGCGCTGTTCAACCGCAGAGGGAAGATTCAGACGATGCTGTGCTCGTGCTTTCCCGGCCCGGACACGACCGTGGTCGGCACGCAGGACGGGAGTCTGTATTTGTTCAAAGGGTATCAGCTCGCGACGAACATGCGAAAGTGCCATCAAGTCACGCACGCTGTGCACGCGACGCGCGACGTCGTCGTCTCCGGCGGTAAGGAAGGGAAGGTGAAATTCTGGACGATCGACCTCTCGCAGTGCCTGCGCGAGGTGCAAATCAACCACCCGCAGGCGTTGTCGTCCTGCATAAAAGCGATGCACCTCATGGGGAGCATGATGGTGATCGGCATGAGGACCGGGGAGGTGTACGAGATGGACACGACGTCGTACGATTTCACGCTGTTGCTTCAAGGGCACGGGTACGGAACGATATGGGGCCTCGCGACGCACCCGGGGGAGCACCAGATGTGCACGGTGGGCGACGACTGCACGGTAAGAATTTGGGACGTCGCGTCGAGACGGATGGTAATGGTCCGCGACCTGGGGGCGAAAGGACGGTCGGTCGCGTACCACCCGGACGGGAGCCAAATAGCGATAGGGCTCGCGGGCGGGGGGGTAGTCCTCGTCAGCTCGGACTCGCTCGATACGATGCACACGAAGAAGGACCGCGAGGAGCCGATTCACGAGCTGAAATTTTCCCCGAGCGGGCAATACTTAGCCGTCGGTTCGCACGATAACTACATCGACGTGTACGACGTGAGCAAAGGGTACGGCCGCATGGGCGTCGCGAAAGGACACGCGTCGTACATTCGACACTTGGACTGGTCCGGAGACAGCACGGTGTTACAGAGCAACAGCGGCGACTTCGAGCTTCTGTTCTGGGAAATGCCGAGCGGGAAACAGATTAAATTCGCGTCCGACGCGCGGAACATCGACTGGAGCACGTGGACCTGCGCCGCTGGCTGGCCGGTTCAGGGCATCTTGCCTCGGTACAGCATGGGGACGGACGTCCTGAGCTGCGACCGGTCGCACACGCGGACGGTCGTCGCGTCCGGGGACGAGTTCGGGACGATCAACTTGTACCAATACCCCGCGCATAAAGGCTGCGCGGGGCGGACGTTCGGCGGGCACTCGAGCAAAGTCACGGGCGTGCGGTTCATGTTCGACGACACGTACCTCATCAGCGTCGGCGCGGACATGACGCTGTGCCAGTGGAAGATCGTTTTGTAATCGAATCGTCGTTAAAAATCGTTTATCGTCGTTCGTCCGCGTCTATTCCGTTCGCTTCCCTTCCCGTCCCTACCCCGATAACCCGGCGCCGCTGTTCCTCTTCTGCAACGCGCGGAGCGCTTTTCGCCGCGTCGCCATCCTCGCGCTCTTCAACCCCGTCCTTTCGTAGCTCCCGCTGCTGCCGTTCGCGCGCGGTTTCACCTTATCCTCCGGCGTCCTCGAGTCCCGGGACGCCTTCACGACCGTCTTCGCCGCGGACGCCGGGACGTTCGCGGCCGGTTCGTTCTCCGCGTCGACGATGTGCGACGCGGGCTTGTTCGCGTTGAGCCTCGCGCGCGTCATCCGCGTCACCCTCGGCGTGACCATGTTACTGTTCTCCTTGTCGTGCATCGGCGGCGTCGTCGTCACCGGCATCGGTGCGGCCGATTTCGCGACGGACTGCCAGTCCAGACCGTTTGCGGTGCTTTTCTTCACCGAGCTCGCCGCGAGCGCCAGGGTCTTGCGTAAGTTTCCGAGCTCGGGGGACGCCGCCGCCTCCGGGTCGAGACCCATGGACGACCGTCGTCGAATCGCCGCCTGCTTCGCCTCGACGCTCGCGCGAAGCTTCGAGAAGCTGATCTGCCCCGCGGCAGCGGTCATCTCCTTGAGGCGCGTCTGCGCCGGCGTCGTAGCCGCGGCGGCGAGATCTACGCCGCCGACGGCGTCCTCCAACGCCGCCGCGGCGTCCGCGTCTAAATCGCGCGGCCGCATCCCGCGCTCCCACATCGCCCGTCCCAACGCGTTGGCTCGCGCCTTCTCCTTCGTGACCGCGTCTTCGAGCTCTTCGACCTGGAGCTTGTGTACCTTCTCCGTCGCGTTCACGTTTTGCGTGTGCACCTCCTCCGCGCGTCTGAGCATGAAGACAACTTCCTCGCGTCGACGCTCCGCCTCCGCGGCGGTTTCCTCCGCGATCGTCTGCGCCGCCCTCGCGCGTTCGCAGCGCTCCATGAACATCTTGTTCTTCTCCATCGCGTTCCCCAGGTCCGCTTGGAGTCGCGATAGTTTAGCCCGTTTCTCGTCCAGGTTCTGCCGGAGCTGGTCGTTCTCCATCTCTAGCATGTTCGAAAGTCCCTCGACCTCGCCCTTCGCCGCGGCGAGCTCCTCCGCGTGCGCGCGCTTCAAACTCGTCACCGCGTCCTCCATCGTCTTCGCGTGCGACGCGTCCGCAGCCTCGAGCTTCTCCTCGCGCTGTCGAACCGCGGCTTTGAGCGCTTTTACCTCCGCGGTCATCTGCGCGAGTTTCATATCCCGCGATGTGACCGTCTTGGACAGCGTCGTGATCTTCTTCTCCGCCTCGCTCACGGCGACTTGCATCTCGCCGAGGAAAAAGAGGCTCTCGGTTTCCGTCTCTTTCGCCTTCTCTTTCGCTTCCTGCGCTTCTTGTTTCGCCTCCGCGAGCGCGTCGTCCGCGGCGTTTAAACCGTCCACGAGCTTCTTCATGTCCGCCTCGGAGTCGTTGAACAGCGCCTTTTGCGACTCGACCTCGCCGCGGAGCTTGGAGATTTCCCCGGACAGACGGTCGACCTCCTTGGCGCCGTCCGCGGCGGCGGCTTCCGCCGCCTTCAGCTTCGTGCCGAGCGACGCGTGCGCGGCTTTCGCTTCGTTCTCGCGCCGCATCGAGAGCTGCGCCGCCTGCGCGAGCTTCTGCTTCTTATCCGCTCGCTCCGCTTCAACCTCCGCGTACGCGGCTTTCAACTTCGTCTCGAGCTGCACGCACCGGCCTTGCGTCTCGCGCAACGCCGCTCTCACCTCCGCTGTTCTCGCCTCCGCTTCGACGTATTGCTTCCTCGCGAGCTTGACGTCTGACTCGAGCTGCTCGTTTTTTCGCATCTCGCCCTGCGCGAGCACGTCGTGCAGCGCCGCGAGCTCTTCTTTCTGCGACTGAAGCTCGTCCTGCGCGGCCGCGAGCTCGGCTTTCGTCTCTTCGATCATAAACTCCGCGTCTGATTTCGCCTTTGCGACTTTCATCTGCGCCTCCTCGACCGCGGCTTCCGCCTGCGCTTGGACGCGCAGCATCTTTCCCTCGAGCTCAGCCTCGCGCTCGATGATCTGCGCGTCCCTCTGCGCGGCGCTCTCTTCCGATTGCGCGATGAATTCGACGCGGCGTTCGCGTTCGAGCTCGCACGCGCGCTCGGCTGCGATTTTCTCATCCGCCAATTTGTTCAAGCGTTCCATCTCTCGATCGATCTGGAGCTCTAGCGATTCCGCGCGCTCGACCGCCGCGCGCTTCTCGTTCTCCACGTTCTTCACCGTTCGTTCGTTATCGTGCGTTTGCTTCAAAAGCGTCGCTTGGAGCTGCATCAGCGCCGTCTCCGTGTCCGTGAGCTTGCCGGTGAGTTCCCGCTTTTGGTTCGCGTTCGACGCCGCGGACTCGAGCGCGACCGTCGCCGCCGCCCGCAGCTGCTCGTCCATGTTACGAACCATCGCCTCGCGTTCTTTCAACGACATCTCGAGGCGCTTTACCGCCGCGGTCTGCCTCTTCTCCGCGGACATCGCTTTTCTGAGCGCGGACATCGTCTGCGACAGCTGGTTATCTCTCGCGTCGATTTCTTCGCGCATCGACGCCAACGCCGCTCGCGATTGGTCGAGCTCGCCTTGTAACGGCGACAGCGCGGTTCCTCGCGCGGCGAGCTCGTTCGTGATGTGCGTCCGCTCCTTCTCCTTCGCCGCGAGCTGTGCCGCGGCCTGCGACAGCGAGAAATCTCGCATCTTGAGCTCGTTTTGGAGCTTCTCGCGCTCCTCCGCGAAGGCGGCGACGGCGGCTTCGTTCTCCGCCTGGAGCTTCCTCACGAGCGCCTCGCGTTGCTCCCTCTCCGGCGACGGCGTGGATTTCATCGGCGTTCGCGGATACTTCGCCTTGAGCGCTTGCATCTTCGCCTCTTCCTCCGCGCGCTCGACTTCGAGCTGCTCGAGCTGCTGCTGCAACTGCAGCGCGTACGTCGCGGCCTCGTCGAGCTCGTGTTCTTTCGCCTCGAGCATCGCCGCGCCATCGCGTAAAAGCGCGTCTCGCTCTTCGCAGTCCGCCTTGAGCGTCGCCGCCGCGTTCGTCGCGTCTTGAAGTTTCTCCTCGAGCGACCCGATCTCCTCCGCGCGCTGTTCCACCAGGCGCTCTAACACGTCGCGCTCGTCGCGCGCTTTTGCGTACTCCTCCTCAGCCTTGCGTCGCTCGACGCGTTCCAACTCCAGCGACGCCTCGAGCTCGCCTTGCGCCACCTCCATCTCCGCCCTTCGCTCGCCGACTTCAAACTCCCACCGCGCCGCCATCTCTCTCGCTTCTTTCGCCTCGCGCTCCGCGGCGTGGCGCGCCGCAACGAGCTCGAGAAGGCGTTCCTGGGACTGCCGCGCGAAGCTCTCCGCGGCGCGAACGTCGTCCGCGGAGGCGCCGGACGTTCGCCGGTCGCCGCCCAAGGACGACCGACCGTTCAACGAAATTCGCCGGTCGCCGCCCAACGACAACCGCGACGACGAGGCTCCCCCGCCGAGAGACGCTCTCCCCATGATATCCCCGCCGCTCTGCATCTGATGCAGGTGGTGCTGCTTCATCGCGAGCTCCTGCGCGCACGCGTCGAAATCCGCCTGAAGTTTCAAAACGTTCTCCGACGTTTCCGCGCGCGCGCGTTCTGCCTCCTCCCGGCACTTCTCCGCTCTTTCGAGATCCGCGGAGAGTTGCTGCAGCATCCCCGCCTGCGCTTCGATCGTGAACTCGCGCTCCTGGAGCGCGCGCGTGCCTTCCATCTGCACGCGCTCGAGCGCCGCGGTCGCCGCGGCGGCGGCTTCTTTTTCTCTGCGCAACTGCGACTTCGCGTTTTCCCCGACTGCCCGCAACGCGTTCATCTCCACGCCGATCGTCGTCATGTCCGACTGCAGCGTCGCGCGCTTCTTCTCCGCGCTGTGTAAACGCTTCTCGAGCTCGTTCGCGCGGATCTCCGCAAACAGCTTCGCGTCTCTGAGCGCTTTCGCCTCCGCGCTCATGTCGACGACGGGCGCTGCGGGCGCGGCGGCGACGACAGCCGGGGACGCGCGCGTCGGCGCCGCCGCCGCCGCCGCCGCCGCCGCCGGCGGGGAGTGCCTGCTCACGCCGCTCGCGGGCGTGGCCATCACGATCGAACTCCCGCCCCCGGACCCCACGAAACGAGACGTCGTCGTCGTCGTCGTCGTCGTCGAGGCCACGACGCGCGCGCCGGCGGTGAACGCCCTCGACGGCACCCCCGGGCTGTGAATCGCCGGCCCCGCCGCTCTCAACGACGCCATGAAAGCGCTCACCGCCTCCGGGGACGGAACGATGTCCTTGGAGATGATCGGCGAGCCGTGGTGCGGCGCCGCGAGCGCCTGCGGCGGCGTGTTCTCGTTGTCGTCCACGTTGGAGACGTACCGAGACGGCGGCGACGGCGTCTGATGCGTCGTCGTCTCGCGACGGACGACAGATTCGCGTCTGACGGACGACGGAACCGCGGAGGATGTCTTCACCGCGCTCCGAGGATTCTTCGCCGCGGACGGGTTCGCGTGCGACGCGCGCCCGAACGCGGAAGTCGACGTCGGCGTCGCTCTCGACGACGCGGACGCGAGAGGAGACCCGCGCGCGCGCGTCACCGACGGCGGCGTCCGCGTCGTCGCGGACGAGACCCGGGACGAGAACGCGGAGGAGACGCCGTTCGTCCCCGCGCTCGCGAGCGAACCGCGTCGGGCGGACGCGACGGAGGACGCCGCGCCGCCGCCCAAGGACGAGCGATGCGCGGCTTTCTTCTTCTTCCACTCCTCGAGCTGCTTCCGCCGGTCGCTCACGGCGTCCGCGCCCGCCTTGGAAGGCGGCGGATGCATCGGCGGCATCGGAAGCGCGGACGAATGAATCTGTGCTTTTCGTCCCCGGGTACGAAGATTCAGATCTGACGCGAACGCGGCGGCCCACCGCGCGCGACGCGGGACGTCTCTCGCCGCGCGGCTCGCTTCGACGCTTCCGCGAGAACGCGCGAGCTCCGCGCGCGTGCGCGACGACGGTGTCGCGAAGGGAGCGGCACCCGCGGCGTCACGCGCGGTCGCTTTTGGAAGTTCCGACAGCGCGTCGAAACGGTCTTGAAGTTCCCCTCGCGGCTGTCAATTGCCAGTTTCAAGCGCGACTGCGCGAAAAATCACACTGGTGGCGAGTCTGGCGGCGGCGAGTGCCACGCGACACAGCCGCGGCAGATGTAATTCACAACGACTGCGATTACTTAATATCATATTACGTTTTATAACTTCTTCGATCCTCACGCCTGCTTCGTCTTCTTCGCGGCCTTCTCCGCGGCTTTCCTCTGCTTCACCTTCTCCTTGTCGCGTTTCTTCCGTTCTTTTTTGTCCGCCTTGCGTTGCGCGACGACTTGCGGATCGGACTTGGCAAACTTCGCCACCGGCGGGGCCATCTGCTGGTAATAGTGCATGATGTACAGCGCGATGACGATGAAGCAAAATCGCGGGAAGTGCACGTGGAGGTTCCACGCCGGAGGAATGCACCAGAAGTCGTCCTCGTCGTCGCAGTACGTGTGCTCGATGATCGATTCCATCGTGTCGCCCTGGGTGATGGACATGATCGTCAGCATCACCGCGTTCCACGCGAGCTGCTTCTGCCACGTCCGCGGCGCGACGAAGAAGAAGTCGTCTAGCTCGTGCAGAAGCTCCTTCTTGTTGACGACCGTCTTCTTCTTCTTCTTCCCCGACGGCGGCGGCGAGAACTGCGACGACGTCTCCTCCTCCGCGATTCTCTCCGCCTCTTCCTTCGCGTCGAGCTTCTCTTCCTTCTTCGTCTTGTTCTTCGGGGCGATGATCTTGTCCGTGAGCTTCCGCGACGTCCGTCCCGCGATGTTACGTATCGTGAAGTAGAAGATCTTCGTCGTCCACGGGAGGTACGTCGCCGGGAACGCGAGCAACGTGAACGCGAACGGCTTCCAGACGCGTTCGATTTGTCGGATTTTGTTCAAGCCCCAGCCGACGTATAAGATCTTCCGCAGGAGCAAACCGGGGAAGCCGAAGATGAACCACATCTTCGTCTTCGTCAGGAGGCTCACGATCAGCCAGCACCCGAGGAACTCGAATATCGTCCCGTCCACGACGAGGTCCGGGATCCTCCACGCTTCCAATCCCGCGACGAGGCGACCGGCGAAGCAGCAGCAAAACGACGCGAGGAACGAGTACCCGAGCCCGTGCTCCTCGCCCTTGAGCGACAGCGAGTCTCTTCGCACGAGACCGATCTGCAGGAGGATATGCCAGACGCGAATGATGCGCGGGTTTAGCCCTTCCCAGAAATCCTCCGCTCGTTCCGCGAGCGCGAAGAGGACGAGGCCGATGAGCCCCCATTTCATCGAGTTCGCCTGCGCGCGCGTCAGGTTCGCGCTCCTGATTTTAACCGTTATCGTCCGATAGACGTACCATATCAACAGCGCGAGGAGGACCCACTTGTTCAGGAGCATCGACACGAAGAACGAGAACCAGCTCCGTTCTTCCTCGACGACGTACACCACCTTCGCCATGACGGACGCGCGGGACGACGATTCGCTGGAGCGCTGTCAAATTTTCCTCGAAAACGCGTCGTAATGAAAATGCACACCGACGACCCGTCGCGTCCTGTCCGCGCGCGGAGGCAGCGGGAACGCCGCGAGCGGAGATACGCGATGTGACGACTGCGGTCGTCCGTGCACGCGCGCGACGTGACTGGCTCGGCACGGACGGACGCGCGAATCGTGCAGTTAGTTAAGTAGGGAGCGAGGTCGGGTTGCCCCGGTCACGTGCAGTGTCCAGTCACGCGTCACGTGCCGCCAAATGCTGCCAGCGCGCAGCGCGTTTGTCCGTCCGAGCTCCGATGAGGCGGGAAAACGAGGGACGTCGACGCCGCGGAGAGCGCACTTCCCGGCGCGCGCGCTGGACACGCTCCACTGCCGCGAAGATGGCGACCGCGACCGCAGACGATCGATACGTCGACGCGTCGAGCCGCGCGATGCGACGCTCGAACAGTCTCGAGGCGGTCGCCGCGTGGGACGACAGCCAGGCGACGCGAGGGCACGAGATCCGCGAGCACACCGATCCCGCGTTCACGCGGTTCTTCGAGAGCCATCCCACCCCCGCGAGACGAGCCGATGGCGAGCGCGACCGCGACGTCGGCCCCGCGTCCTCGCCGAAGGTATCGACCCTCGCGGTGAAGCTGAAAGAGTCTCAGGTACGCGCGTTCGCGTCCGCGCCGCGCGAGATCTCGCGCAGACGCAGACCACGAGTAAACGAGCCTCGAACCGTCGTCGAATATTTTTCTCACGCGCCGCGCGTTTTCCCCCCTCGTTCCCACGCAGGCGGAGCTCGCGAAGACGACGAGCGAACTCGACGCGGCGAAGGCGCGAAACAAGCTCATGGAGGAGCACATCGAGACGATCACGCACCGCGAAGACATCGTGAACGCGAACGTGATGCTCGTCGCGCTCTTCGTCGCGCTCGCGCTCGCGCTCGCGCTCGCGCTCACGCTCGCGGCGGCTTTGTTCTTCGAACCCGTCGGGCTGCCGATCGCGCGGACGATGGCGCGCAGGTGGGGAGACGCGTGCGGATGCGACGATAAGTGTAAAGCGTCTACGCTAGGCGGGTTCATGGGTTGGCGGGGCTAAAACTCCTCGTACGCAAACTCCTCGTACGCGTCGCGTCCGGCCCCGCCCGCGACGGACCCGAGGTTGGCGTTCATCACGCCGACGCAACGGTAGAACACGTTCACCTGCGCGCGCGAGATGGAAGACGATGGGGGAGGGAAGATTTCAGACGACGAACGACGAGACGATGTACTGTACAACAGCGAGTAGAATAGAGCGGAAACGTAGCACACGTAGTCATGAAACGAACGCGAACGCGCGAAGGACGATGGAAACGAATCGAAATGCGCGGGCGGGCGCGCGCACCGCGATCAACACGTACAGAAAGTTCTGCACGCTGAACGTGTTGTTCTTATCGAACGCGAGGTACAGCCATCGCCTCCACGCGGGCAGCTTCGCGTCGACGTCGAACCCTTCCATCCGCGCGGCGTTCTCCTTCTCCATGAGAGCGAGCATCTTCTTCACGTCCGGATCGGAGAGGTCGATGCCGAACTCCCTCGCTTTCGCCGCCATCTCCGCGTCGTGCCGCGCCCTCGCTCGGTCTTCGAACTGCTTCCTGACCTTCGCGTCGTCGAGGTCGATCCCGCGCGCTCTCGCGCGAGCCTTGATCTCGTCGTCGCTCATCTCGCGCATCGCGTCGATCTCCTTACATTTCGCCTCCGCGGCGGCGCGCATCGACTCTTCGTCTTCTTTCGTGTACAAACCGTCCTTCGTCTTGAACGCGCCGCCGTACGTCTTCCTATCTTTCGCGCACTGCGCGTCGTACTCCGATCGGTGCTTCCTGAGCGCGTCTCGAACGAGCGCATCGCTCGGCGCGAGTCGCGCGGCTCTCGCGAGATCCTTCACCGCCTTCTCCAGCGCGACGCTCGACCCCGCGGACGCGAGCGCGATCGCTCGGCGGTAATACGCCTTGACGCACGCGTCGTCGATGTTCAGAACCTCCGTGCACGTCCACACGATGCCGACCACGTGTGTGGGCGGCGTGTCCGGGTCCCTCGCGGCGTCTATCTTCGCCATGCACGCGGACGCGTTGAGGAGGACGGAGGACACGAACGCGCGCGCGGCGGGATCCGTCGGCGTCGTCGTCTCGTCGTCCTTGAAGCACACCAGGTTTTGCTCGTTCCCGACCGTCTCCCGGTTCCAATACCTGAACACCGCGATCGCTTTCGTGTACTCCGACATCGCGTCTTCGTACAAACCCTCCGCGTACAGCTCGTTCCCTCTCGCTTTCGCCGGCGTCGCGTGATCGATCTTCTCCCTCACGGTGCCGTCTTTACGAAGCGCGACGAGCGTGTCGTCCTTGTCGTACGCCATCGTGTTCTTCATGAAGTCCGGCGACGCCTCCCATTCCCTGCGCTTATCTTTCAGCTGCGCGGTCTTCATCTCCGCGGCTTTCTGGAGGATGTCGTTGAACGATTCGCTCGAAGTGCCCGCGTGCGTCGTCGCGGCTCTGCGTTGCCTCGTTCGGGCATCGTCGTCGTCTGCGTTGGAACGGGACGGACGAGTGGGGGCGAGCGTTGTCAGGGCGGGCTCGGACGGCGCGAGAATCGCGTTCGGCGGGCGAATGAAGTAGGCGACGCGTACCTTCGGACGACGCCTCCTCGATGCGAGCCATCGCGGTCGACGCGCGCGGCGGTGTGGCGCGCGAATACGAAAACTCAAACTTTTGAGGAAGCAACAACGACAGAACAACGATTTTTCCGAGGAGAAGTCGGATGCGCGGGAGAAGCGACGCGACGCGGGGGAAGCCTTCCACCGAAGCGTCGGCGCGTCGCGCGAAGCCGATTGGATCGATTAGAGACTGAGAGATCGGCGGGGGAACATGGGAGGTACGATGCATGCAGCGTCGTGGGTCGCGGACAGCGACGACGACGACGGCAGCGAGGAGCTGGAGTTCGCCTCCGGGGTCATCCTCGTCGAGGTACGCGCGCGTGCTCGACGCGTTTATTTCCGTTCTGTGACTTCCGGTTTGACGCGCTCACATTCGCCCCGTGTTCAGGACTGTAAGGTAGGCGACTGGGTGGAAGTGAACAGCGGTCTCGCGGAGCCGTGGCGCGGACAGGTGAGATCGACGCGACGCCTCAACTTACACAAGATGGGTTTGGTTTCCAGGAGCACCGATCCGACCGCGCGCGCGTTCTGACATCGAATCCTCTCCCCTGCAGATCATAGCGGTGAACGTGGAAAGCTCAAAACCCATCGGCATCAAATGGCTCGCGCCGTGCAAGGTGCGTCGATTTCCACGCCGAGTGTGTCCTGGCGACGCAGCCCGGTTCCTCGTCGACGCCGCCCGTTTACGAATACGTCTTCTTCTCGCTCGCAGGCTGGCTGCACCGCGCGACGAAAGGGCGATCCCCCGGGTCTGAAGTGGCCGGATAACTTCCCCGAGGGCCTTTTCGAGTTCAGAGGAGGGTCACACAACGTCGAGGTCGAAACATTACTCGTGGTGGACCCGGACATGTTTCACATCGCGAACAGGCCCGACATGCCCAGCTCGCTGCCGAGGGAAAACAAGGCGAGCTCACCAAACCGACGAAAAGCAATTTTCACGTGAAATTTTTCCGAAAATCAAAAAAATCAAAAATTCACACATGAGTTGTTAGCGATGAACGAGAGAGTTTTGACCGCGATTCCATCCACGAATTCACCCACACCCTCAGGATGAAATTTTCTGTTTCGCAGAAACGTGCAACCAACGCTGCGGCTGCACGCCGGAACCTTCTCCACGGAAATTAAAGCGAGGCGCGCCTGGGAAAAACACGAGCGACACGCGTCGGGGAAACGCGAAGAGAGCGAAAATAATGCCTCCCAAGCTGGTAAACACGAAAGTCATAAGAGGGCCTTTCGAGTGGGAGCAAAACGTGACCGGGGACTGTCGACCTTGCGACGTGCTGGTCCCGTTCACGTACGTAAAGAACAGAGTTTACGTCGAGGCGGATGACAAGAACAATAAAAACGGAAAGAAGAAAGACAAAAAAAAAAACGAGCGGAGGTTCACGGAAGAGACGCGATACGAGTTCAGACGATGCACATGTGCGCGTTCGATTCAAGAGCCATTATCGGTAGGAAAGAATTGTTGTTTTTTCTTTCACGTGCGGCGCGACGAAACTCAAAATTACAACTATGAGGGCTTCTTTATTTATTTTGGAACGCGCTTGAAATTTAATGACCCTTCCGCGAGAAAACAATAGGCCCCTATCCCAAGACGCACATCGAAGGTGGGAACGATTTAGAAACGTGCCCGTTCAACGCGATTCAAAGAGGAGAAGTTCTTTTCCCTCTGCACGTGTATCAAGATGACAACGGAAAAGGTTTCTGCGTGAGGGCGAAACAGAAGATTCCGAAAGGCGGCTTGATATGCGAATACGTCGGGGAAATCATCACTCAAAAGGAGGCGGCCAAGCGCGAGCGAAACTATTCTCAGCTCGGTTTATTTTACTTGCACGACGTCCATACGAATTACAGATCGAAGGTGAGAAACACTCTGACGACTTGTGCATTTTATTTTGGCAGCGAAAAAGCCCAATTGATCGATCTAACAAAATCGTTATTTCAATGCAGTACAAAGAGTATACGATCGATGCGACGATGTGTGGTAACGTCGCGCGCATGCTCAATCATAACTGCGAACCTAACGTGACAACTCTTGAAGTCGCTGTCGTTCGGGACCCAGCTTTGTCCGGTGACGCAGCGAGGGTTCCAAAGTTGCCAAGAGTTGGATTCTTTGCCACGAGAGATATCGAAGCAAATGAGGAGCTTTGCATCGATTACAGTCCCGGTAGGCGTGGCGACGATTTGCAGGAGGTGATGGAATGCTTTTGCGGTTCGAGAAAGTGCAAGGGCTGGTTATTCTGAACGAAACGCGCGTAGATGATAATTTTGTTCTTTAGAAGCGTTTGTAAAACACGATAGCTCTGAACTTGAAATTTCCTTTGTTTTTCGCTGTGAGTTCGTGAAGCGCGCGGAAATTTATGTGCAACTTCTTACTTTAATTCTTATGGTTCTTGATTCCATCGGGCTTGCGCAAGTCCTTTTATTTCGCTGTTTATAAAGGTTTTTTTATTGTTGGGAATCGTATCTCGTCTTTTCACGGTATTCGCCATTTAACCAGTGCGCGCGCGCGCTGAATCAATATGGAACGTTCGCTTTACGATATTGGAACTGCTTCGCTTTTGCGCTCGCACGTCGCTACTACTACAATCGCTTCGTCTCAGGGACTTGTCTTTTATTTAGCCGTAACGGAAGCGTGTTCACTGCCAGAACTCGCTTTCCAGGACTGCGTGCAATACCCGCTTTCTACGTTCACTGTAGGGACCTACGATTCCGATTCCGATTCCGGTCGATTTTTACGGTTCCGGGCCGAGTTTAGGGACCGAAATACATTCCGACTCCGATTCGCAGGTCTAATTTGAAACTACACCGGACGGGTTTACGACGGTGGAATCGCGCGTTCGAACGTTTCGATTAAAATATTTGCTTTGAAATTAAATTTTCTTACTGTCAAAATCCCTCGTCACAGCGGAGCGACGTTGTCGCTCGGCAATAAATTGAAAGTTGAATTTTTTTCTCTCACTCCCAGAAAGAGGTGCGTCCCCTTTCCAACCAACACCGTGCTAGTCAGTGCGACTGATCAAAACACGTTTACCTGTGCTTGCCCGTGTCCACGAAGAGGAGCTCCTTGTACGTGGCCATCGTCCACAGGTTCGCCGGGCACGCGGCCTCGACGTCGTCGACGACCTTGCGCACGTTCACCATCGTCTCGAGGCGAAGCACGCGGCAGAGCTTCGCCTGCTCGAACGCGTCCTCGGTCGCGTGGACCTTCGCGATCGCGGCGGCGCATTCCTTCGCGCCCTTCTCGAGGCCGGAGGCGTTGATGCCCGCGGCTTTCGCGGACGGGATCGCGTGCTGGTTGATCATGTCGATCATGCAGCCAACTTCCATCTCGACGGTGCCGACGTACAGCTCGAGAAGAATCTCGCGACGCGCGGCGCACTCCTCCGGGGTGAAGACGCCCATGCTGGAGAACATCTCGACGTTCTTCGGGTCGACGAACTTGTTGATCGCCTCGACGCCGGAGTCGATCCTCGTCACGCCCATCGCGTCCGCCTTCGCGGGCCATTCCGGATCGTAACCGTTGCCGTTGTACACAGCCTTGAAGTGCTTCTTGAGAAGTTCCTGCGCGACCGCGACCGCGCTCTCGCCCGCTTCGATCCTGTCCGAGATGTTGGAGAACATCTTCGCGACCATGGAGTCGAGGACGGTGTTCACGAGAGACACGTTCTGCGTGGAACCGACCGCGCGGAACTCGAACCTGTGCCCGCCGTACGGGAACGGAGACGTGCGGTTGCGGTCCTCCGCGGGGGCGTTGATCACCGGAAGCGAGTCCACGCCGAGCGGAATGGGGGTCACAGACGGCTTGTACTCGAACACGTTGCCGTTCATGAACTCCGTGAGGTACTCCGTCATCTGCGTGCCGAGGTACGTGGAGATGACCGACGGCGGCGCCTCCATCGCGCCGAGGCGGAAGTCGTTACCGGGGGACGCGATCGACAGACGCATGAGGTCGCCGTACGAGTCGACGCCCGCGACGAGCGCCGCCATGACGACGGGAAAGAGCTCCGGGTTGCCAGACTTCGCGGTGAGGTCCCCCGGGTTGAGGAGCTGCGCGCCGCACAGCGTGGAGATGGACCAGTTGTTGTGCTTGCCGGAGCCGTTCACGCCCGCGAACGGCTTCTCCTGGAGGAGGCACGCGAGGTCGTGCTTCGCGGCGACTTCTTCGCAAATCTGCATCACGACGAGGTTCTGGTCCGTCTGCGTGATCACGGAGCCAAACTCGGGGGCGAACTCGTACTGGTTCGGCGCGACCTCGCGGTGGCGCGTCTTGAGCGGGATGCCGAGCTTGTAGCACTGCGTCTGGATCTCCTTCATGCACGCCATGACCTTTCCTTGGACGTTGATGGGCGCCATGTAGTGGTCGCAGCCTTCCTGGCCGCGCGCCGGCATCTTGCCCAAGACCGTCCTGCCCGTGAACTGGAGGTCCATGCGGCGCTCGTACGCCTCGCGGGGGATGAAGAAGAGCTCCTGCTCGAGGCCGATGTTGTTCACCGCGCCGGCGACTTCGAAGCCCATGTGCTTGAAGAGACGCGCGGTCTGCTTGGACATCGCCTCGTGCGCGCGGTGAAGCGGCGTCTTCTCGTCGAGCGCCTTGCCCTCGTAGGACACGAAGCACGCGGGGATGAAGAGCGCGTCGTCACGGAGGAACATCGGCGACGACGGATCGATGCACAGGTAACCGCCCGCGGTGTGCGTCGCGCGCATGCCGCCGTTCGGGTAAGAAGACCCGTCGGTCTCGCCGAAGAGGATGTGCTTGCCCTTGAGCTCGTACGTCGTCGTCCCGTCGCGGTTGAACTCGAGCATGGACATCTGGACCTGGCCGGTGTTACCGTGACGGAACGTCGCCGCCATCGGCTGGAACCAGTGGCAGAAGTTCGTCACGCCCTTGGAGAGGCACCACGTGAGGACCGCTTTCGCGATTTTATCGGCGGTCGCGACGTCCTTCACCCACGACGGATCGTCAAGAACGGCCGCGGAGAGGCCTTGCTCCTTGAGGAACTTGTCCGCGATGGCGCCCTTGAAGACGTCTTCGCCGAAGCCGGCGGAGAGGTGAGGCTGTGAAAAGGAACGCGAGGAAACGGATGGATCGGTCAGCGCGGAGGAGGGGGGAACCGCGTGCGGGCGATTCGGACCGATCGACAATTGAGTATCTAATCTAGAAAGTGCATTCGCGATCGCGATTCGCGCGATCCGCGAGAGACCGCGGACGCGCGCGATGTTCATGCGCGCGATCGAACACTCACCGCGTCGACATTCTGCCCCATGTTTGAGTGAGGTGTATGAAGTTGTGTGACGAAAGCGGTGGATATCCCGCGCCGTGAGAAGTGACGGAAAGCGCGTCGAATCGCTACAGGGTTTCTATCCCTGCTCTCCGCGAAGGGACGCGCGACAGCTTCGAAAGGTCGGGATTGCGGCCCCGACCACGGATAACTCAGAAACGACGGTCTAATTTCACCCGAAAATAATCGAGAAAAAGCGCGGTTGGTCGTTACTAAAAGATCTTTCTCGATTATTTTCGGGTGAAATTAGACCGTCGTTTCTGAGTTATCCTTTTTTGATTTCGGACTGAATTTCTCGATTATTTTCGCGACCTCTGCTGCGCTTTACAGTCGCCTCTCTCGGCTGACGCTCACATAAATCTCCAAACGCTCTCCCGGTTCGTCTCGTCCGGCGCGCTGTGAACGTGCGTCGCGTCGCAGTACACCATCACCTCGTGCCCTGGTCGATACTCCGGCCGTCCGATCACTTCCACGGGGAGCTCCCCCGCGTCGAAGTCTTCCCATTGGATCACGGCGCCCTCCGCGTCGTCGCCGTCGGCGCGACGCAGCGGGTGCGACAGTTTGGCGGCGTGCGAGAACACGCCGACGCCGTCGAAGCCGTCGCTCGGGGGGAACCCGAGCATGACCGTGCGTCGATCTAAACCGGAGTCCTGGTGCCACGAGTGCCGCTCTTTTCTTCGCCCCGTCCCGGTGATGTCGATCAACGACCCGTGCGACTCCGTCCCGCAGAGACCGCCGAGCGCGAGGATGAACGCCTCGCCGGTGACGCCGCGGACGCCGTTCGATTCGAACACCTTCGTCAGCGCCGCGTACCCGCTCTTCGACCGCTTCCAGTTCACCATGACCGAGCACCCTAGCGACGATATCGCCGTGTTTATTTTATCTCTCTTGCTCGGGTCCGGAACGAACATGTCCTCGCGCATCGCCGCTCGAATCGCCGTTCGAAACGCCGCGGACGCGTTGAACGTCTCGCCCAACCCGCTCCCCGGGAAGAGTTCGTCCAGGCCGTAGAACGTCACGTGCTCTTCCACGCGCGAGGACCCGGCGCGTCGGAGGTCGTCCGGGACTTCGTACACCTCGACGTCGTCCCACGCGCGGTAGGATACCGAGGTGGACGACGACGACGACGACGAAGACGGCCGCGCCGGCGACGAAGTTTCGTTCGTCGGTTTCCGATCGCGCGTCCCTGCGAGCGTGAACGATGGTTGTTGGATAAGAGCGGCGTCGACGTCGGCGCGACGCGCGGTATCGTTCGAGGAGACGGAGACGGAGGAAAGAGGGCGACGCCGCGCACCCGTCGCGAACGGATCGGTCGCGGAGGACGATCCCGCGCCGCCGAAGGGACTCGCGGAGCCGGACGTCTTCGTCGTCGCGCTCCCGAACGCGCTACCTCCAGCGGGGGGGATCTCGCCGCCCCCGAACGGGCTCGCGCCGCACCGCGTCGGACACGAGGTCCATCGCGGACGACGCGCTCGTCGCGTCGAAGAAGCGACGAGCGCGACGGACGTCGCCGCGGTCGCCATCGCGCCGCGAGAAGTGCGTCCGGGTGCCAACGAAAAGACATTTATCTTGGCAGACGGAGCCGACGCCGTTCGCTCCCACTCCTTCGCGCGCGCGTCGGACCGGCGCGTCCATCCCCGGGCCGCGTCGAGGTCGGGAAGAGACCGTCGCGTCGCGCGCCCGCGCTCCCGCGAGGGGGCTGCGACGCCGCGAAGCGTCCTCGGGAGCTTCCAACGCGACAGCGCGAAGCGCGTCGACGATGGCGAGCGCGGTCTCGTCGCCCGCCCGTGTCGCGACCAACCCGTCGCGTCTCCTCTCTCCCCGCGTCGCTCGCGCGGCCGCCGCGGCGGACACCGCGTCGCGGCAACGCCGTCTCGCGGGACGTGAGGTCTCGAGTTCCGGTCGACGTCGCGCGTCCGCGTGGAGCGCGTCGAGAGCGAACGACGACGACGACGACGACGACGACGACGACGACGACATCTCTCGGAGGTGCCGTTCGCGAACGAACGCTGCGGCGGCGACGGCGACCGCGACGGCCCGCGACGACGACGACGCTCCGAACGCGTTGGCGTCCAAAGTCGTGCGCGTCATGCGCGAGCACGATATCGTTCGACGCGGGGACGTCGTCGTCGCGTGCGTCAGCGGCGGCCCGGACTCGGTCGCGCTGTTACACCTCCTTCGCGAGCTGAGCGACGAGTGGAACCTCGCCGTGCACGTGTTACACTGCAACCACGGCAAGCGGTCCGCGTCCGAGGAGGAGGAGACGTTCGTCGTGGAGATGTGCGAACGTTTAGGCGTCGACGTGCACGTGAGGAGACCGGAGGCGCCGTGGGGGAGCTCGCACTTCCAAGAGCGCGCGCGCGAGTGGCGAAGGAAAGAAGCGAGGGCGCTCGCGCGCGACGTCGACGCGCGCGTGATCCTGCAAGCCCACCACTGGGACGACCAGGTCGAGACGATCCTGCTCAAGATCCTCCGCGGGTGCCACCTTTCGAACATCAAAGGCATGATGTACGTGAACGGCGACGTCGGAAGGCCTCTATTAGACTGCAGAAAGGACGAGCTCGTGCGGTACTTGCGCGCTCGCGGCGTCGACTCCCGCGTCGACGAGAGCAACGACGACGCGACGTTCTCGAGGAACAAAATACGCCACGAGCTCGTGCCGCTGCTGCGGGAGCTCACGACGCAGCAGACGAACGGCACGGACACGTTAGACGCGCGTCTGAAAGCGATGACGCGACAGAGCGCGCAGCTGCGAGCGTCGTTAGACGACCGCCCGAAATGCTTCGTCGGAAGCGGAAACGTCTTCGGGGCCGCGGTGAACGACGCGGAGATCGACGTCGACGCGTGGCTTCGCCTCGACGAGATGGCGCGCGAGGATCAGCTCCGCGAGCACGTCGAAGCGACTGCGGGAATACGCCTGGGGTCCGCGAAGCTCGAGATGCTGTCGAACTTCCTGAGCGGCGGCGAGAAGCGCGGCGCGCGGGAGCGGAGGCTCGGCAAGGAACACGTGTTCGTTCGCGTCGGCGCGCGCGCGTGGACCGAGCGGCGCCGCGCCGACGCGGAGTCATTCGACGACGTGGTGGTGACGCGCGCGTGCGAGGGCGTCGATATCACGCACCCGAGGCGGTGGACCGTGACCGCGTCCTGGGAGAACGGCGCGCGCGACGAGGACGACGGCGGCGGCGGCGGCGGCGGCGCGCTCCTGAGCGACGTCCCGGAGGCGTGCGCGTTTGAAATCCGAACGCGCGAGCGGGGGGACACGTTTCGAGATGATCGCGAAGAGAAGCTCTTGAAGGACTGGATGCGCGATCGCAAGTATCCGTCGCACTTGCGCGATCGAACCCCGCTCGTGTGCGTGGGGAAGGACGTGTTAGCGGTGTACGGCGTCGCCGTCGGCGCGAACCACGCGCGGTTTCTCCCCGGCGGCGGCGGCGGCGGCGGCGGCGGGAACGTCTTGCGCGTCGTCGTCGACCGCGCGTGAGTGAAGCGTCGTTCGTTCTTATACACGTACATCTACATCCCGCGCGGCGCGTTTAATCTATGAGGTCCCACATCTTGTTCACGAGTTCGAACTCGGTCATCTCGTCCGGCGCGAAATCGAACGGCTTCACCTCGCCCGCGCCGTTCACGCGGCCTTTGATTCGATCTGGTCTGTCGTACGCCCACGAGATCTTCGATATGTGCGCGTACAGCGACAGCTCGTGCTTCAACCGGGGCACGCCTTCATCTTCCATGTCCGTGAGCTCTTGCTTCTTCATCTTGAGCTTCGCCGCCTCCGCTTTGAGCTCCGCTTGCGAGTTCTCGAGCGCCATCGCTTCGTGTTCCATGTGCGTGAGGTATTCCTCCGCCGCGCGCTTCTCCGACTCCGCCTGCGCGAGCCGCTTCTTGTGCTCCTCCTCCGACTCCGTCGGCGTCGCCGCTTTCTCCGCTTCCTTCACTTTTTGCACCATCTCCTTGATCACGTCCTGCATGTGCACCTCGCGCCTCTCGCACAGCTCGCGAACCTCCGCGAACTGCTCGTTCAGCTGCCGAGCCTTCATCGTGTCCTCGTCCGTGGCGTATATCCGCCGCATCTCCTCGATGAGCTCGTGGCACTCCGCGAACGGGCCATCCCCGTACGGGGCGCTCTCCCCGACCGCCATGATGAGAGAGACGCGCGTAAACCCTCGCTCGTCCGTGTGCGTGCGCGCGCGCGGGAGGGGAGTGGCGCCCCCGCGGCGGGCGCGAGACGCTTCTTTTTTCAAACCTTCGAACGGAAATCTGGCGGTCGACCGCGGAAGCGCGCGAACCAGTGCTTCTTCCTTCCCCTTTTTCTCGGCAGGCCGCGGGGGTCCCGCGGCAGTCCACGACGCACGACGCGCGCGCTCTGGACGACGAAACGCGCCGCGTTCGTTCCGCTTTACACGTTAAAAGGTGAGACGCGCGCTTCGAGCGACGCCGCGCGTCGCGATACGCGGCGCGGGGCTCGGTCAACGCGTCCCGAAACGTCCCGGGACGAATCTGAGATTTCTCCGCGACGCGAACGCGTCTGACCCCCGACACCCGTCCCCGTCCTCCGTCTACCCCTCCCCAGAGCGCACAAACCGCCGCCGTCGCCCGTGTCGCGCATATCGAGCGAGATGGCCGCCACCGGAAGAGTCAACGTCTTCTCCCGCGTCCGACCCGGGGTCGCGCGCGAGGATGGCGACGCGCACTGCGTGTCCATGAACCAAGACACGAACCGATGCGTCGTGCGCCTTCAAGACGGCGACGCCGTCGAGCGCGTCCTCGCGGGAGGCAGCGCGCAGGTCAAGACGATCGAAAAGGAGTACACCTTCGACGGCGTGTTCGACCCGGAGAGCACGCAGAAGGACGTGTACGAGGAAGTCGGGAAGCCGGTCCTGAAGGACGTCTTGATGGGGTACAACGGGAGCATCCTCGCGTACGGACAAACCGGCGCGGGGAAGACGCACTCGCTGTTAAACTCCGGGATGGGGATCGACGGCAAGGCGGACCCGAAACAGGCGGGGTTGCTTCCGCGCTTAGTCGCCGCGCTGTTCGTGCACATCGGCGCGGACGTCGCGCACGTGTACTCCGTGGAGGCGTCGATGTTGCAAATTTACAACGAAAACATCGACTGCTTACTCGGCGCGGATCGCGAACGCGCGCAAGGTTTACAAGTCACCGGCAAGAGCGAAGTCCGAGGGTTAACCTGGATGCCGTGTAAGACCCCGACGGACTTACTTCAGTGCTTCCAGAAAGGCAGGAACAACCTCGTGTACGCGGAGACGAAGATGAACAAAGCGTCCTCGCGCTCTCACGCAGTGTTCCAGATCAAGGTGGCGAAGAGGCCGCGCGCGAGCGACGCCGCCGCCGCGAAGAAGGGCGCGAAGAAGGTCGAGATGAAAGCCGTGTTCGGTAAGCTCACCGTGGTCGACCTCGCGGGCTCGGAGCGCATCAAGAAATCCGGCGTCGTCGGGCAGCAGTTACGCGAGGCGACGAACATCAACTCGTCGTTGCTCGCGTTCGGCAACATCGTCCAAGCGCTCGCGGAGAAGAAGAATTTTATCCCGTACCGCGACTCGAAACTCACGAGAATTCTGGAAGACTCCGTGGGGGGCAACTGCAAGACGAGCCTTCTCGTGTGCTGCTCGCCGTCCGCCGAGAGCGCGGACGAGACCGTGAGCACGTTGGAGTTTGCGTCCAGGGCGGCGCGCATTGAGATCACCGCGACGATCAACGAGGGCGTCGTCTCCGTGGACGCCGCGTCTTTAGTCGCAGACCTCGCCGGGGACGGATTAGACATCGCGCTGAAGGAGAAGCAGACGCAGATGAACGCGCTGGAGTGTAAGCTCAAGAAAGCGGCCACGGACGCGCAGGATAAGCAGAAAGCGGAAGCCGCGAAAGCGACCGAGGCGAAGACGCAGATGGACGAGTGGAAGAAAAAAGCCGAGGAGGCGGCGAAGAAGATCACTTCGCTGGAACACGCGGTGAAGGAGGCGGCGGAAGCGAAAGAAGCGAAAGCCGCGGTCGCAAGGGCAGAGGCGACCGTCGCGGAACTCCGAGCGACGCTCGCGAAGGAGCGCGCGGAAGCGGCGAAGAGCGCGGACGCGATGGCGTCTGACTTGAAGCAGCAAGTCTACGCGACGCGAAAGATGTTGGAAGAGAGTAACGCGCGCGTGCTATCGCTCGAAACTCGGACGCAAGAGGCGGACGAGCTCGTGGAGGAGCTCGGGCGGCAGCTCGAGGCGAGCGCGGGGGCGCTGTCCAAAGCCGCGCACGAGGCGTCCATCGCCGCGGAGAAGGCGAGCAAAGAGAAGGCGCACGCGTTGCTTCTCGCGGAGGAGGAGGCGGTTAGACGGTGCAACGCCGCCGCCGCCGCCGCCGCGGAGGCGGCGCGCGAGGAAACGAGGGAGCAGCTCGTCGCGGAGTGGTCGAAGAAGCTCGCAGACGCGACGACGTTTGCCGCGGACGAGATGCAGGCCGTGAAGGAGTCGTTAGAGGCGGAGATGCACGACGTGAAGAGGGCGCTCGAAGCGGACGTCGCGGAGCGCGACGCGCGCGTCGCGGCGAGAGACGCCGACGTCGCGTCGCTGACGCGGGCGGCGAGCGAACAGACCACGCGCGTCGCTGCGCTCGAGGAGGAGGCGATGAGCTTGCACGCGGAGATTCAGAACGCGCGCGCGGACGTCGTCGCGCAGAGGGAGGCTGCCGCCGAGGAATCGAAGCGGATGGATGCCGCGCACGCGGCTGCGGTGCGCGTGCTCAACGAGCGACGAAGAGAGGAAGCCGCCGCCGCGGAGACGCGCGCGCGCGAGATGGAGGCGTCGCACGAGAACGAGAAGCGAGCGCTGGAGGCGCGATCGGAGCTCAAGGGTAAGCGCTTGTCGTGGGCGTTCAGCGCGTCCAGGGCGATCATGAACGAGACGAACGAAGCGCTGAAGACGGAGCACGATGAGATGAAGAGAAAGTTTGACAACCGCGAGAGCCGCGACGACGACTTGAGGGTCATCTCGAGCCTGAAACAAGAGGTCACGATCCTCCAGTCCATGTGCGTGAGGTTAGAGTCGAACGCGAAGCAGATGTCGCTGCAGTTGGATAACCGGAACACGAACGACTACGTGTTCGGTTCCGCGTCGAAAGCGGGTCGGCCGCGGACGGTGACGGGCGAGCGCGCCGGGTATCTGTACAAGCCCGTGTCGCCGCCCGGGGAGACGCGCCCGCACACGGTGAACCCGCACGCGCCCGCGGGTCACAGGAAGCTCGTCGGGTCCGCGTCCGCGTCCGTGAAGAAGAGGAGAGGCGAGCGCGGCGCGGCGTTCGGGGAGTCCCCTCTCGCGTCGCAGACCGTCCCCGCGATGGGAACGGGCGGCGGCGGGAACCGCAAGCTCGACTCGGCGGCGAGCTTGATGCGGCGGCGGTTTCCTTACGTGGCGGCGATCGCGAAGTCCGAGCAGAGCAGCGCGACGACGCCGCCGATCGTCAAGTCGAGCGTGAGTTTTCACCCGCGCGATACGTTAGGCGTGAAGGTGAAGACCGCGTGGATGCGCGAGAGCGATTTCGGCGCGGAAGGGCCGCCGCAGAACACGCGGTATCAGTTTTCGAGGCTCAACGCGCCGCTTCCGCGCGGGTTGCGATGAGCGGGCGGAAAGGGGGAGGGGACGAAGGGTAAATAAACAGGGGATGGATGTACTTAATCGTGTCGTATCATCATCTCGCGCTATTCGAGCATTTCGTCCTCGATCTCGAGCTCGTTCTCCCCCGCCGCGGTCCCCTTCTCCCAGTCCTTCATCTTGTTCCGACCCATCAGGTACCCGTCCGAGAGGACGTCCCAGCCGCCCTCCGCCTCCGCCTTCTTCTGCCCCGCCGTCTTCTTGAGTATCTCCGCCTCCATCTCGATCTCGTCGTCCGTCCTCGCCTTCGTGCGCTTCGTGAGCTCCGCCATGAACCCTTTACTCGACAGCAACGTCGTCTTCTTCTTCTTCTTATCCCTCGACGCGTCCGCCTCCGCGGCGTCTCTTTGCGCTTTGCTCACCGCGTTGAACAGCCGCACGACGCCCCTCGTCGCCGTCTGAATCAACCGCCGCTCGAGCTGGTCGCTCGCCGGGTCCGCGACGCCCTTCTTCGGGACGACGTGCCCGCGCTCGCGGAGCTCGAGCTTACGAGACTTCTCCGCGTTCCTCGCGCGCTTCTCGCGTCTCGCCTCCGCCTCGACGCGACGCTGCTTCTTCGTCTTCGGCAAGACCTCCGCCTCCCGCGACGGGTCGTCGCCGACGAGGTTCGCGAACGCTTTCGCGAAGCCGAAGCCGCCGCCGCCGCCTGCTCTGGACGCCGCCGCCGCGGCCGCGCGCGCGGCGTCGTCGTATTCCTCCTGGCGCGAGTCCTCGGAGTCGCTCCCGGCGGCTTCGCCGGCGTCGTCGCCGTCGAAGTCGTCGTCCATCGCGCCGTCGGAATCCTCCGCGTCGTCGTCCTCCTCCTCCTCCTCCTCCTCGTCCTCGTCGTCGTCGTCGTCTAGGTCTACGTCGTCGCCCTCGAACGCTTCGTCGTCGAGGTCGTCCGCGCTCGCGTCGTCGTCGTCGTCGTCGTCGTCGTCGTCGTCGTCGCTCGCGTCGTCTTCGCCGAGCGCTTCCTCGGAGTCGGAGCCGTCCCCGGAGTTGGATTCTTCCGCGCCGCCGCCGGCCTCGTCCTCGTCGTCGTCATCGCCTGAGGATCCGTCCTCGGACTCGGACTCCGACGCGGGCTCCGGGGAAGGTTCGCGCTTCGCCGCCTTCGCGCTGGGCTTCTTCCCCGCCGCTGGCTTGCGCTTCCCGAGCGCGCCCATCTCGACTCGACGACCTCGCGCCGCTGAGAGTGCCGCGGGACGAGGCGGGGGGGGGGTCTGGTTTTCTTCAGCCGCCGACTTTCAGCCGGTGAACTCGAGCTGAGTGTCGAGTGCCGATGAAGATACGGAGCGCTATCCAAAGATCGCGCGCGCGCGCGCGCACGGTCGCACCGCCGCTTCCCTAGGCTTCCGGGAACCCATCCGCCGTCGCATCCTCCGTCGCTTCATCGCGCGAAGTCGTCCGTCCCCGCGCGTCGTCGCTCGATCCACCGCGGTCGCCCCGCGCGCGCGTCGACGCGTCGTCCGTCGATCGTTCTGTCCCGTTCGCGAAAACGAACGAGATGGGAGGAGGCAAGGGCTACGGCGGCAAGAACCGCGCGCCGTGGCGGTTCCAAGGCCGCGCGCTGTACCAGCTCTGCCTCATCAAGTCCTCGGACGCGCGAAAGCACGTCCCCGACGACTTGAAACTCGTCGAGGCGTTCGGGTACACCCTCGGCGGCGTCTACCTCGCGCGGTACGACGACTCCCCCGCGGGGACGTTCGACGAGCTCGTCGCGTTGGGTGGTTTGGTTTGGAACCCGCCGACGTCGTGCGCGTGGGCGGCGAAGGTGTTCGTGAACGACCACACCGCGCGCGCGCACGGCGTGAAGACGTGCGGGCTCCCGTCCGCGTTCGCGTCGTTCGCGGAGACGACGGCGGAGAAGACGGCGGAGAAGACGCGGGGACGCGACGGCGGCGCGGGCGCGGGCGCGGGCGTCGACGCGCGCGGTTGGTGGAAGAACGACAGACCGACGAAAAAACGATGGGGGCGGGTTCCGTTCCTCGCGCGCCGCGAGAAACGCGTCGCGGAGCGCGTGAAGCTCGTGGACGACGCGGGAGGCGAGCTGTGCTCGCTCGCGTTGCCCGCGGCGGCGCCGAAACTCGCGGGGCCGAGGATAAACATGTTTTTGCCGTCGTTCAGCGGCCGCACGCCGTCGTGCCCGGACCTTCTGAAGTACTCGCTGTGCTTGAGAGCGAACGTGCGTCTGAGCGACTGGATCCGCGTCGGCGATGTTGTCGCGGTCGAGGACGACGACGCGGCGAGTGACGCGGAGGTGAGCGAGAAGCGCGAGGAGAAGGCGGGGACCGAAGAGGGAGGACCCGGCGGGTTTTGGGCGCCGAGCGGAGAGAGACGATTCCCGCCGCAGCTCGCGCTCGCTTCCGTGTCGCTGTCGGACGTCCCCGCGACCGCGGCCGCGGCGACGACGATTGAGGAGGATGAGAAGGGCGCGGCGTCGAAGTCGAAGTCGAAGTCGAAGACGGCGGCGCCGGGGAAAAGTGTCGCGGGGGACGAGACGCTCGCGGCGATATTAGGCGGAAAGCCGTTGTTGTGCATCGCGTTCGACGACATGACGATGGACGTCGGTCACCCGGTGAAAGTGTAGTCGCGCCGCGCATCTATTATCACTCATAGTACGTGTAGTAATATGTTACGAAAGTTGTAAGTTGTTTTTCATTACCCAAACCCAAATAAATGTGATGATCGACCGCTACAGGTACTTCTTCGGCGTGCTGCCTAGGCTCCTTCGGACGCTCCGCCTGTGCCCGAGCTTCCTCTCCACTTCCTTCTTGTCGATGTTCGCTTGCTTCATCTGCGCCATTTGCTCTATGCAGCTCGTCGCGAAGTACGCGACGAATATGGTGATCAGATACCCCCACATCGTGCTGAGAGATAACCCCCCCTTCGCGGCGGCCGTTTTCTTTTTCCCGTTCATCTTCCCGATAGCCTTCGCGGCGCCGTCGTTGAGGAAATCCCTGACCCCCCACCCCGGCGGGAACGCGCTCGCGATCGTGCCTATGATGTACGTCCTCGGTCCGGTGCTAAACACCGTGGACATCACCGCGGCTTGCATCGGTGCCTTCACGAGCCCTTTGCCGATGAGCACCGCGCCGAGGAACGACCAGAACGGCATCATGAACGTCCCGCAGCAGATCCCGCATAAATCAAACGCGGCGTTCGGCCAGGACGACATCGCGACTAACCCCCAAAACCCGTGCGTTTTCATGAACGAAATCATCCACACCTTACAGTCGTGTATCTTCCGCTGCATCCGCGTCATCTCACCCACGTCCTCGTTCTCGAGGTCGTATAAATCGTCGTTCTCCTTCCCCGCGGTCGCGGCGAGGTAACTTATCCAGTAGGGCGGGATCTCCCCGATCGCGGTCCCCGCGCCCCAGGTCACCGCCGCGGGGAGCACAGCCAACCACACGTTCATCCACGTGTCATCTTTCGATACATTATCGCACTCAAACAAATCCTCGCCGCCCATCGTGAACCACATGTTATTCCGCGTGTCGAACCCGACGCCGTCGCACGCCTCGGCGCTTCGGCACACCTTCAGGATGTGCGGGAACAAAAACAACAACCCGCTGTGCATCCCCGTCCCGAGCCCGATGCTGGATAACACGCCGAGGCCCAACCACCACACGACGAACTCGGTCGTTATGCGCGCGTCCGTGATGAACGGCGTGTGCGGGCCAGTTATCGAAGCCGCGAGGGAGACGAGGACGACGAGAAGCAGGAGCGGGTAGAGCGCGAGGAAACGATGTCGATGCAGCCAGCGCAGCGCGCCGCGGACGCCGTCGACGCACACGCGCGCGAACAGGGCGACGACTCTGATCGGCCGCCGCGCGAACGTGATCTTCTGTCGGTCTCGCGCGAGATCGCGCTCCATCTCCGCGCGGTCCTTCTCTATCGTCACCGGGGTCTGCGCGGAGGCGAGGAACGACGCCGGCGGGGGGAGGCGAAGGGGAAGGAAGGAACGATGTCAGCGTGAGGGCGGGGGATCGCGGCAAGTGAGGGCGGGGGATCGCGACGACGGCGCGGAGCGCCGGAAGCGCACCTTCACCGTGAGCGGCATGACGCGCGAAGGTAGAAGCGACGACGCGGCGACGCGGCGCGCGCGCTTCTGGCCCGGCGACCGCGGACGTCGCGGCTTCGAAACCTTACACAGCTCACAGTCTGGTTGTCGAAACGTCGGAACTCGTGACGGCTGCTGTGCGCGTCGATCTCGTCCGCCGGGGGCGCTCCGCCGCCGTCGCCCTCACTTTCGACCGCGCTTCGAACGTCCGCGACGATCGATTCGATCATGTCGTCCCCGCTCCTCCCTCTCGTCGTCTTGAGCGCGCCGACGCTGCTCATCGCCGCCGCGTCCATCTCACTGCACCAGTTCAAGGTGTTCTTCGTCGCGTTCGTGAACCTCGCCGCGCGGAGGCAAGGCAGCGCGGCGTGGAAGCTGATCCAGCCGACGCTGAGCAACGTCGCGAGCGCGATGGAGGGGACGCTGGGAACGGCCGCGGGGTTTCATCCGAACGTCACGCACGTGATGCTCGTCGCGACGATGCTCGCGGTGATCGTCGGCGCAGAGCGCGTCCGCGGGGCGGTGCTGGAAAAGAGGCGGTGATGATGATGAAGGAAGATTCGGGGACGACGAAGAGCGGGTGGCGAACGACGGCGTCGGCGTCCTTCGTTCGCGAGAGTCTAGCTAGTCTAGCTGCGAGACGACGTCCGCGCGCGCGTGCGACGAACGAAACGAAAACGATCTCCTAGGGTACGGGTATCATATCGTCGAGCGTGCGCGCGACGCGGCTACGTCTACTACGTTTTACTAACCACGATGCGACGGCCGCCGAGCGGCGGACGCGACGGCGCGCCTCCCGACCCCGGCTGCCGCCGCGCCCCGATCGGCGGCGGCGCGGGCGGCGGCGCCGGGATCAACGCGCGCGCCGGCGCCGCCGCCGGCGGCTCCGGCGACGCCACGCCATCACGCGTACGCGCTGACGTGTCATCGCCACCATCACGCATACGCGCTGACGCGTCATCGCCACCGCCGCCGCCGCCCACGTCGGCGTGGAGCGTCTTCGCGAGCGACCGCAGCTTCCCGACGCGTCCGAGCTTCTTCGCGCCGTCGGACGGCGCGGCGGCGAGCATCTTCTCCACCTTGGCCACGTGCGCTGCGCGTTCCCTCTCGTTCTCCAACACCCCTCGCAGCTTCGCGCCGTAATTCCTCAGCTCCGTCACGTCCGGCGGCGGCGCCCGCACGCGCCGCCCGATCTCCGCCTCCTCTTCTAAGCACCGCCGCAGATACTCCACGTCGTCGAGCAACGCGGCGCGCTCCTCGACGAGAAGCTCCCGCAGCGGCGCGGCGACGGCGTCGACGTCGAAGATCGTGACGCGGTCCGCGCCGACCCGCGCCACCGCCGCCGCCGGGTCCGAGATGACGCTCGAGCTCCCGTCGCTCTCCGGCGCGCCCGCGCCGCTCGTGTGGCTGCCCGCGCTCGATGGGGGGCGCGAGGAGTGGCACCGCGACGCCGGTCGAGACGGCGGCGTCCGCGGCGTCCCCGCGCGGATCGACAAGGCGTCCGCGCCGCCGACGACGTACTCGAGCATCGCGCGCTCCTTCGCGGTGGCGACGAGCAGCTTCTCCGTCCTCGCGTCCATCGCGGGGCCCAACGCGTCGCCGAGGAGGGAATCCACCCCGGCGCCGCGCGGCGGCGGCTTCGGCGGGTCGACGACGCGCGTCGGATCGTCGACGCCGCCGCCGCCGATGTCCGCCCAGTTGATCTCCCGCTCCGGCTCCTCCGTCTCCCGCCGCGCGGCGAGCGATCTCGGACGCCCCGACGGCGGCCGTCCCGAGCCCTCCGCGAGGTCCCCGCTCGCGGTCCTCCGTATGCTCTTCACGAGCAGCCTCAGCTCGCCCTCCACGAGCGCCCTCGCGGGGTTCTCGTACAGCCGTCGCGCGACCGCGCCGTCGTCGACGTCGCGCCGCACCTCGCCCACGATCGTCGCGAGCGCGCTCGCCTCGTCCATCAGCGTCGCGTTGTCGTCCACGGCGGCGGTCCCGAGCGCGCGCTTGACCTCGTCCACCTCCGCGGGCGCGACGTTGACGCGTACGATGTCCCACAGCAGCGTCTTCACCTGCCTCAGCTCGTCCGCGGGGACCGCGGTGGACGGCGCGTCCAAGGCGTCGAGGCTGTCGAGGACGCCCATCGATCAGATCTTATTTCAGCCCAACAGGGGACGACGACGCCGGGTCGCCCCCCTCCCCGCGACGCGGGACGTCGACGCGCGCCGTCGCGCGCGCTCCTTCGCGCGCGCCGCGGCCCCCGCGCGAAGGGAGCGCGCGACCGCGGGTGCGCGGTCGCCGCGCGGGACGCGTGTGGACCTTCGGCGCTCTCCGTTCAAACGATCTATTTCCGCTTCATCTCCGCGAGTAGCACGCAGTCAACACGCGCGCGTTGACGCTGATCGGAAAGCGAGCGACGGTCACACGCGCGCGCGCGTAGACCCGCGTCGCGACTCCTCGCGGCCATGGCGACGTCGATCGTGAGCCTCGTGGACATCCTCCACGCCGCGGTCTCGCGCGGGGACGCCGACAGGGTCCGGTCGCTCCTCGAGAACGGTGCGCCCGTGAACGCGCGATTGCGACACCGCACGACGTGCCTGCACTGGGCCGCGTCGGAGGACGCGCACGAGATCGTGGAGACGCTCTGCCGCGCCGGCGCTGACGTGAACGCGACCGCGGTGGACGGGTGCACGCCGCTGCATTACGCCGCGAGAGAAGACGCGGCGAGGGCGGTGAGAGCGCTGCTCAGGCACGGCGCGGATCGAACCGTCGTGAACGACGACGGACGTCGCGCGAGCGAGGAGATCTACGACGAGACCGACGGCGGCGAGGGCGCGGAGTGCTCACGGCTGCTCTCATCGGACGGCGGGGTCGACGTGGTGCGGCGCGCGAGCTCGGTGGGGGGCGCGGCGGACGGCGCGGACGCGGCGTCGTCCACGAGCGGGACGTCGATGCGGACGGCGTCTCGCGGCGGCGGCGGCGGCGCGGCGTCGTCGTCGCTCGGGTTCGGCGGCGGCGGCGACCGCGGCGTCGACCCCCTCGAGCGCGCGATGGAAGACATGGCCGCGCTGTTGCACTCGGAGAAGAAGCGAGGAGGAGGAGCCAGCGGCGGCGGCGTTCAGGGTGCCGCCAGCGGGAGCGCCGGCGCGGGCGCGGCGGCGACGACCGCGTCGAGCGGCGGCGGCGGCGGCGGCGGCCGAGAGCTCACCGCGCGGCCGTACGTCCCAGCCGCGGACCACGCGCCGCCCGTCGCTCGCCCTCCGCCGGCGAAGTCGATCAGGGTCAAGCTCCAGGGCGACGGCACGCTGTCTGACGTGGACTACGCGGCGGTGCGAGCGGCGTTCGTCGACCGCCCGACGCCGAGCGCGGCGGCGGCGCGAGGGGAGGGGAGAGGGTGGGCGGAAGGGTACGACCGCGTCCCGGAGGCGGCGAGGACGGCGTGGGAGAGGAGGAAGGTGGCGAGCAGCGCGAGCGGCGACGGCGGGGTCGCCGACGTCGCGGAGTGATGATAGATGAAGTAGACTACTAGCGCGTTATTCAGACCGCGTCGAACGAAACGAGCGCGAGCGCGGGAGTCAACCAACAGAACCTCCTGTCCCCGGTCAAACTTTAAATTTTCACGATGCGATGCCGCCCCTCGGGATCGCCGCGGGCACTTCGCGGGGCGCGCTCCCGCACGGACGGTCGCCCGTCATGATGCAACAGGCGACGTCCCCGGACGAGATCGAGCTCCAGCCCGCGCACGCGCAGGACGGGTGCGCGCGCCGACCACCCCCGACCCGCTCGCGTCGTCGTCCGTCGAGGTTCTCCCCTCGGACGACGCGATGAGTGAGCACCCGGCGCCTCGCACTCGGTTCGTGGCGTTGAAAGGCGTCAGTTGGCGTTGAAAGGCGTCGCGGTCGGGCGTTGAAACTGAGGGATGGGCGGAGAGATGCGCCGGGAAAAGTCCTTAAGAAACGGCGTTCACCACGCCAACGGGGTCGTATGGAGACC